>OGXP01002783.1_pt1 | contig 10506 bp, 7 predicted proteins | sample 1576351 | NCBI WGS metagenome assembly OGXP01 (sample SAMEA3541517, study PRJEB24748) | human gut metagenome | biome: human gut; feature: human-associated habitat; material: faeces | place: China | collected 2012
CGCCAAGTTCCCAGACAAATTCATAGGCTGCCACGCCGCCGATAAAGAGCATGATCAGTAAAAAGATCTTGTATCCTGTCTGAGCTTTCCAGGTATCGCCGAATACGTAAGATACGTTGCAGCGGGCATAATAGAGAATGCCAAGGAAAGTGGAAAAGCTGAACAGGAAGAGTACAACTGCGATAAATACAACGCCTGCATATCCAAGGTGATGGTTCATAGCTGCCTGTAAAAGGTCCATTCCCATAAGACCTTCGATCTTTTCAGCCGGAGCTAAAAGCATCAGGAATGCGGAACAGCTGCAGATCACTAATGTATCGATAAAAACACCAAGTGCCTGGATAAGGCCCTGTTTTACCGGATGGCTGACTTCTGCTGCGGCTGCAGCACATGGAGCAGAACCACTACCTGCTTCATTTGAGAAAAGTCCGCGCTTTACGCCGTTCATTACGATTACACCAAGTCCGCCGCCGGCAAACTGTCTGATACCGAATGCCTGGGAGAAAATGTTTCCAATAACAGATGGAAGCAGGGTGATGTTCTTAATGATAACGAACAGAGTTACTAAGAAGTAGGCACCTGCCATAACAGGAACTACCATATCTAAAACCTTAACAGTTGCGTTCTTGCGAAGAACGATGACTGCGGACATAGCTACCAGAATGGTAGCAGTTGCAACCTGCGGGATACCGAATGCGTTCTGGAAGGAAGTGGTAACGGAGTTTCCGATTACCTGGCTGATACCTGCCCAGCAAAGCAGTCCGGAGAGTGCGAATGCGGTTCCTAAAAGACCGTATTTACAACCGCGGGTGTAATAAGTCTGTTCATCATCTGCCACATATTCGGCTTCTTCTTTTACGTTCTTTACGAAAACATCTTCTCGTTTGATTTTTGTCACCAGTCGGATACGGTCCATTACATAGGCAGGACCGCCGCGATAACCGCCGTAGAGTGGGTCTTTTTCTTTGTAGATCTGTGCCAGGGTAGACTCTACGAAGCTGCTGGAAGAACCAATGAGTGCGGTCAGCCACATCCAGAAAACAGCTCATGCGCCGCCAAATGAGATAGCAGCAACAACACCGGCTAAGTTACCCATACCTACGCGGGTAGCGGTAGCAACGATCAGTGCCTGAACACCGGATATAGAGTTTTCATCTTTTTTTGCTTCGTCTTTTTCCAGTGTGACCCGGATCATTTCCGGGAACAGGCGGAATGGAAGAAATTTAGTTTTAAATGTAAAGTATAAACCCGCTGGAATAAGGATCAATACCAGAAGAGAAAGACCAAACTGAACTTCTCCCCCTGAGAATTCCAGGATAATTAAATCTCCCCATAACAGATCATTGATAGCTCCCACAAGTTTGATGATCATGTGGAGTATTCGGTTGATGAGATACACCTCCTTTTGTAATGTGTGAATTGAGGTTCACGTTGCGTCAAACCGTCAGGGCCCTCTGACATGTCTTGCACGATCATACATCTGCAGCAACCGCTGGCGGCTGGTTCTACAGATGATGTTTGATGCGTGATGCGTGATGCATCACATATCTTGTAATTCATATAATACACTATTTTGCACAAAAGTCAATGGTTATTTTAAAAAAAATTATGCAAAATAAAAAAGAAGCCGACCCTGATGGCGCAGAAGGATGGGACAGGAAGAAAAAAACAGGAAATGTGTGACGGGCGGATACACCTGTAGTTGTGATACGGAAAAAGAATGCGAGGGGCAATTTTGAAAATATATTTTGACCGTTTGCTAAAATTGTAGTATCATGAAAAAAGTAAGTGGATCCATGCGTGATGCACTGATAACAGTACAACAGAATAAAGAAAATAAGAAAAACAATTAAGAAAAGAAGGAGGCGGGGGCTATGCCCGAAAAAATCATTAAACAGACACTCAGTGAACAGATCTACAACATTCTGAAGGAAGATATTCTGTCTGGTAGGATTTTAATGGGCGATAAGCTTACCAATCGGGAACTTCAGGAGCGGTTTCAGGTTTCATCCACACCCGTGCGTGACGCCATTAACCGACTGTCAAAAGATGGACTGACCCAGGAAGTATCAAAAAGCGGAGCACAGCTTATCACCTTTGATTATTCCTACGCCAACGAACTCAATGACTTCATCACATTTTTAGCCTGTAGGGCTGTGATGCTTTCTTCCACAGAGCCTGATACAGAAAAACTGGTAGAAAAGCTTCAGATGTATGAAGAAGAAATGGCAGGAGCCAAAACATCCATGGAATACTTTGAGGCGGATTTTCGCTATCATAAGGTATTCTTTGACCATTGCGGAAACCGTTTTATGAAGGAAACCTATAAGCAGTATAATTTTATCCGGACCCTTCTTATACGTTATGCCATCCGGACCGAAGATGAACGGGATCTGGGGATCAGACAGCACCGGGGGATCACTCAGGCTTTTCAGAAAAAGGATTATGAGAAGGCAAGAAAGCTTATGGAAGAACATTATCTGTCCGGTATGCAGTTAGCAAGAGAGCATTACCGGGAAGGGGATACTTTCAGAGAAAATAAAAAATGATCAGAAATATTGGGAAACATTAAGGAGACAGTTATGAGAACAGCAATCGCTACAGACAGCAACAGCGGTATTACACAGGAGCAGGCAGCAAAATTAGGTATTTATGTGCTGCCTATGCCTTTTATGATCAATGGGGAAATGTTTTATGAAGGTGTGAACCTGACCCATGAGGAATTTTTTAAACGGATGGAAGAAGGGGCAGATATCACTACTTCCCAGCCTTCCCCAGGTGAGGTAACTGACTTCTGGGATAAGCTGTTAAAGGAATATGATGAAATTTTATATATTCCCATGTCCAGCGGTTTAAGCGGTTCCTGCCAGACAGCTATCATGCTGGCAGATGATTACGACGGAAAAGTACAGGTGGTAAACAACCAGCGTATTTCTGTTACCCAGGAGCAGTCAGCACTGGATGCAAGGGATTTAGCTGCAAAGGGATATGAGGCAGCCCAGATTAAAGAAATCTTAGAACGTACCAAGTACGAGAGCAGTATTTATATTACCCTTACTACTTTGAAATATCTGAAAAAAGGCGGACGTATCACTCCGGCTGCTGCAGCCCTGGGAACTCTCCTTCGCATTAAGCCGGTTTTAACCATTCAGGGAGAAAAACTGGATGCATTTTCAAAGGCACGTACAGCCAAGCAGGCCAAGACCATTATGCTCACTGCACTGGCAAAAGACTTAGAAGAGCGTTTTCATGACAAGAATGCGGAACATACCTATCTGGAGATCGCCCATACCTGCAATGAAGAAGGGGCAAAAGAGCTGGAAGAGGCTTTAAAAGAGCAATATCCAGGTGTCCCGATCACCATAGCACCTCTTTCTTTAAGCATTGCCTGCCACATTGGACCAGGAAGTTTTGCAGTAGCCTGCTCCAGTAAGCTGAAGGAGCTGGAATAATTTGGAAAAAGAAAAATGGTATGAAAAGTTAAAGGCACAGGGACAGAGTATTACTGTCCCCATGACTCTTTTGATGATCGCAGTGGCTGTTATCCCTCTTTTATTACAGACATGGATCCTCATCGGCTCTTTTAAGCAGAACCAGATAGAAGCCAGGAGCATTGAGATACAGAACCAGTGTGTGATCTTAAGCAACCGAATGACCCGCTCCGGGTATATGACGGCGGATAAGGCCAATAATGTAAGCCTGGATGCCCAGATGCAGACCATAGCGGATCTGTATAATGGCCGTATCGTTATTGTCAACAGCAGTTATAAGATCATGACAGATACTTTTAATCTGTCTACAGGAAAATATTATATATCCGAAGAAGTTATCCGCTGTTTTAAAGGGGAAAGCGGCAGCAGCTTTAATAAAGAGGGTGGATATTTTTACCAGACTATCCCTGTTTATGATCCGGCAGATGAGAAAAAGATCCAGGGAGTGATCGCAGTGACTGCTTCCATGGAAAATGTTGTGTCGGTAACAGAACGGGTAAAAAGCAGTGCCCAGCTGTTCTTTCTGTGTATGGCACTGGTGGCAATCCTGTTTTCCATTATGTCAGCTCATTTCCTGGTGCGGCCTTTTAAGCGGCTCCTGCGTTCCTTTGACCGGGTGGCCCAGGGGGATCTGGATGCAGATATCAGCGAAGATGCTTACAGTGAGACCAGGCAGATGTCCCAGGCAGTGCAGAAGTCTCTTCGCAAGTTAAAAGCAGTGGACCAGTCACGTCAGGAATTTGTTTCCAATGTGTCCCATGAGTTAAAAACCCCTATTACATCCATCCGTGTACTGGCGGACTCCCTTATGGGAATGGAAGATGCGCCGGTGGAACTGTACAGGGAGTTTATGGCAGATATTTCAGATGAGATCGACCGGGAAAATCAGATCATTGAGGATCTGCTTACACTGGTGCGTATGGATAAGTCCGCAGAAAGCCAGATGAATATTTCCCAGGTGCATATCAATCATGAACTGGAAATGATCTTAAAGAGACTGCGGCCTATTGCCAAGAGAAGCAATGTAGAACTGATCCTGGAGAGCATCCGTGAAGTAACCGCAGATGTGGATAAAGTGAAATTAAACCTGGCTGTGACCAATCTGGTGGAAAATGCCATCAAGTATAATATAGACTCCGGCTGGGTCCGTGTAACACTGGATGCAGACCATAAGTATTTTTATGTTAAAGTGGCAGACTCCGGCATTGGTATCCCGGAGGACAGTGTGGACCATATTTTTGAGCGCTTTTTCCGTGTGGACAAGGCACGTTCCAGGGAAGTTGGCGGTACAGGACTGGGACTTTCGATCACAAAAAATGTGATCCAGATGCATCATGGTGTGATCGATGTGGAAAGTACACCGGGAGAGGGAACTACCTTCAGTATGCGTATCCCGTTAAATTATGTGCCAAGACAGGAGGAACGGTTATGAAACATGGAAAAAGAAAGTTTCTTCTGAGTATACTTTTAGGTGTACTGGTGGCTGCAATGGCAGTCCTTTCCGGATGTAAAGCCAGGACAGAACCAAAATCGGATCCGGGAGCCGGAAAATACCTGATCTATTATCTGAATTCCTCGGTTACGAAACTGGTTGCCCAGGAATATGAAACAGAAACAAAAGATCAGGTGGCGCTGGCAGAGGAACTGGTCGATCAGCTGACTTATGTGCCAAGGGATCTGGACTGCCAGACTGTTTTAAATGATAAAGTGTCTTTTAAAGCCTGCAGGATCGATGAACAGGTACTGTATCTGTATTTTGACGGCAGTTATACGGCTATGAAACCGGAACAGGAGATCCTTTGCAGAGCGGCCCTTGCAAGGACTATGACCCAGATACCGGGAATTGATTATATCAGTATCTACTGTGGGGACCAGCCGCTGATGGACCGTCAGGGAAATCCGGTGGGATTTATCTCAGCAGGTGATTTTATTATCAATACAAGTAATGTAAATGCCTATGAAAAGACGGAACTGACCCTGTATTTTGCAAACAGCACCGGTGACAAGCTGGTGGCAGAAAAGCGGGAAGTGGCCCACAATATCAATACGTCCATGGAGCAGCTGATCGTGGAACAGCTGATCGCAGGACCATCCGACAGCAGCCATCAGGCAGTACTGCCATCTGACTGCAAGATACTTAGTGTGTCTGTAACGGATAATATATGCTATATCAATTTTGACTCTGCTTTTTTAAACAGCAACCAGGCGGTAAATGAATATATCCCTATTTACGCCATTGTAAATTCACTGGTAGATAAAACCTCTGTTTCTAAGGTACAGATCATGGTAAACGGTTCCCAGGATGTAATGTTTCGGGAAGTGGTATCTTTGAATACGGCCTTTGAGCGGAATACGGATTATATTGAGCAGGAATAAAGGCGGATCAAAAGCGGAAAGATAAAGCAGAAATTAAGAACAAAACAGGAGAAAACAGAATATGAAACGGCCCCTTGTGGTGATAACTGCAGGTTTTGTACTTGGAGAGGTGCTTGCCCTGTGTTTGCAGGAGGCTGTATACAGAATATTTTTCTGGTTTGCAGGAGTGCTGTTTTTGACAGTGCTTGCTGTCAGGCGGTTTTTAAGCAGGAGTGTCATGTACAGGACGCTTCTGCTTATTTTTGTGTTTGTTTTTGGCGGGATGACGGCAGGAAGTTTTTCAGGCGCCAGGTGCCGGGAACAGATGGAGCAGGAAGAAAAGAGGATTATCCAGGCAGGATTTGGGGATGTGGTGCAGCTGACCGGCCAGGTAGTGGATGTACGGGAAAAAAGTGAAAAACTGGAAATAATTGTAAACCAGGTAAAAGTGGGAAAGAGAGTGCGAAATATTGCTGACCCGGATGACATCCGGTGGCTGTCACTTCAATATCCGGTGCAGCTTTCTGGAACCCCAGGTGATCTGGAAGGCTGGGAAGAGAAGCTTCTTCCTGGGAAACAGGTGAAAATGGCCTGTTCTTTCCGTCTCACAGAACCTGCTAAAAATCCGGGGGAATTTGATGCAAAGCTGTATTACCGGTCAAAGGGAGTGGTGTGTACCGGTTACATAAAAGCTTTAAAAGAAAGCAGCGGGGCGGATCAGCCGTTTATGAGGCTTATTCTGTGGTTCAGACGATATTGCAGTCATGTTCTGGAAGAATACGGTGGGAAAGAAGACAGCAGTATTTATAAAGCAATGTTACTGGGTGATACCTCGTTTATGGAGACGGATACCCTGGATCTGTACCGCAGCAGCGGGATCGCCCACTTGCTGGCGGTCAGCGGGCAGCATTTGTCACTGATCGGTGGTGGAATGTATCTGCTTCTTAGAAAGACAGTGGGAGGTTTCCGGGCTTCCGGGATAATAGGAGGCGGTTTTGTGATCAGCTATGGCATATTTACCGGCTCATCCGGGTCTGCTATCCGTGCAGTCCTTATGATCTGCTGTCTGTGGCTGGCAGCAGAGCGGGGACGGACCTATGACAGTCTTTCTGCCTTAAGTTTTGCAGCGTTAGGTCTTCTGGGAAACAATCCCTATCTGATCTTTCACAGCGGTTTTCAGCTATCGTTTTCAGCGGTCCTGGCTATTTCCGGACCGGGGCAGTGGATGATCCGGGAGTATAATATTGGAAAAAACTGGGAAAAGACAGTGGTGATCAGTTTATGGGTGCAGATTTTTCTTCTGCCTGTTATGGCATGGCATTATTACCAGTATCCTCTGTATGGGATGTTTTTGAATTTTCTGGTATTGCCGCTGGTGCCGGTTTTGATGATAGCGGGGATCATGATATTGCTTACAGGAGGATTTTTGCCTTTGGCAGCAGGGACAGCTGCTAAAGTGGGGCATGTGATATTGGGTTATTATAAATGGATCTGTGAAGGTTCCCTGAAACTGCCGGGGGCAGTAAGGATAATGGGGAGGCCCGGTCCGGGACAGATCCTGGGGTATATTGTGTTGTGGGGGATAGCGGTGGCTTTATTGAGATGCCAGAGGTGGGGGCAGACCAGAAAGATCCTGAAAAAATATATAAATTTGATATTTGCAGTTGCAACTCTGCTCACAGCAGTATTGTTTAGTTTCGCTATTCTTTCTCCACACCCGGTCCGTGGTTTTGAACTTCTCTGCCTTGATGTAGGTCAGGGGGATGGTTTTTTGCTTAGGTCAGGAACAACCAACATCCTTATAGACAGCGGAAGTTCTGACCAGAAAAAACTGGGAAGCAGGACTCTTGAACCCTGCCTTAAGTCTAAAGGGATCTCCCGTTTAGATATAGCAGTCGTAAGTCATGGGGACAGTGACCATATAAGTGGTCTTTTGTATTTATTAGAGCAGAAAATGCCCATAGATTTATTAATATTGCCTGGTGGGGGAAAAGGGGGAGAGATCTACGGTCAATTGGAACAGCTGCAGACAGAAGCAGGGGGAAAAACATATTACATGCACCAGGGAGATAAGATAAAGGCCGGAGAAATGGAATTTACCTGTATTTTTGAGAAGGAGACAGAAGAAGAACGTAACGCCCATTCCCTGGTTTTATGCTCCCACTATAAAGATCTGCATATTTTATTTACCGGTGATATGGGAATATCAGAAGAGACAGAACTTTTAGATCTGGCAGAAGAAAATGGCAGCATCCAGCAGGAACATTTGGAACATGTACAGATCCTGAAAACGGCCCACCACGGTTCCAAAGGATCTTCCAGTCCTGCCTTTTTGGAAGCAATGCCTTTAAAAGCTGCTTTTATTTCCTACGGTAAAGACAATTCCTATGGACATCCATCCGGGCAGGTCACGGAGGAGATGAAGAAACAAAACATTTCCCTTTATGAAACCGGCGGAAAGGGGGCATGGACATTAGAAAGTAAAGCGAGAAACGTTATTATAAAAAGAACCGTGAAAAGCAGGGGAGAAAATTAAAATAAAAGGTTTTCAAGTAAGAAAAGAAGTGGTATTGTTATTAACAAAATTTGCAGCCCCATATGCCAGGGACTTGAATACAGGAGGCCAGAATAATGAGTGAGAAAAATGAAAATGTAAAGATCCAGGTGGCATCAGTGGAAGATGCAGAGGAGCTGCTTGCAATTTATGCTCCTTATGTAGAAAAGACAGCGATCACTTTTGAGTATGAGGTTCCGTCCGTAGAAGAATTTAAAGGACGGATTGCCCATGTATTACAGCGTTTCCCATATCTGAAAGCAGTGGAAGATGGTAAGATCCTTGGATATGCTTATGTAAGTCCTTTTAAAGAGCGGGCTGCTTATGACTGGTCAGTGGAAACATCTATTTATGTAGATGAAAATGTGAAGCACAAAGGGGTTGGAAGAAAGCTTCATGAGGTCCTGGAAGCTGTCTTAAAAGAGCAGGGCATCCTGAATATGGAAGCCTGCATCGGTTATCCGGAAGTGGAAGACGAATACCTGGATAAAAACAGTGTCAATTTCCACGCACACATGGGATACCGCATGATAGGCGAGTTCAAAAAATGTGGATACAAATTTGACCGCTGGTACAACATGGTATGGATGGAGTACATCATTGGCGAGCATCAGGCCCATATGACAGCACCGGAAAGCTTCCCGCAGATCCGGGACAGACTGAAAGAAAAATATGGTTTAGAGTAGAGTTGTAAATGCGTTGTAAGCGTCCTTCGGGGCGCTTTTGCTTTGTCTGGGGAAATTTTATTTAAAGCAGTTTTTGGAAAAAAGAAGTGTTGTTGATACAATAAATCCGTGGTAAACTTGGAATGAGTTTTTTGAAAATGGTAGTAAATATTTAACTGCGAGGAGAAAAAAATGCCAGTTTTTGATTTTAATGATGAACCGAAAGAAGAAAAGAAAGCACCGGAATGCACCTACACTGTGATCCGTTCCAATGAAACAACCGCTTCTCCAGAACATCCGATCCTGGTTCTGGACAACAGTAATAGAAAATGGGAGCACCATTCCTGGGGTGTATTTACAAATCCCATCCGTAAAACAGCTTTTGAATTTCAGGTAGAAGGCGGCGGCACTGTCAGTGCTGACATCTTAAAAGTAGATGCCCGCTTTGTAAGCCTGCTTAAATGGCTGGGCGAGAGCCATATCAATGTACGCCTTTCCGGCTCCAATGAGGCGGACGGGTATGCTGTATACAAGATCCGTGAGATCGCCTTTGGCGGCGGCACCAAGCTTTCCGCAGAGGACGGCTTTTTACAGTACATGATCGAGCGCCTTCAGGCCAGCAGTGCGCCTGCAGAGGAGATCCGGGAAGAGGATGCAGATGAAGACGGCGATGATATGAAGCTGACCAGTTTACAGAGTATTACCGACTTTATGACCTGCGCGGGAAGGACCCTTCCTGACAATATCCGTCTTTGGGCAAGAAGAAACCTGGCAGTTGCCAATTCCCATGAGGTTTCACCGGAAGAACGCCGTCACGCACAGAGAGCTTTATCCATTATGATGAACATCCAGTGGAAGAGCAATTATTTTGAGGCCATTGACCCAGACGAGGCAAGACGGATCCTGGATGAAGAATTATACGGAATGGAACGTGTAAAACAGCGTATCATCGAGACCATTATCCAGATCAACCGTACTCATACACTGCCTGCTTACGGTATCCTTTTGATCGGACCTGCAGGAACCGGAAAGTCCCAGATCGCCTATGCAGTAGCAAGGATCCTGAAGCTGCCGTGGACTACTCTGGATATGAGTTCTATTAATGATCCGGAACAGCTGACAGGAAGCTCCCGTGTATATGCAAACGCAAAACCAGGTATCATCATGGAGGCATTTTCCCTGTCCGGTCAGTCCAATCTTGTATTTATTATCAATGAGTTAGATAAGGCTGCTTCCGGCAAAGGAAACGGAAATCCGGCAGATGTGCTTTTAACATTGCTTGACAATCTTGGATTTACAGATAACTACATGGAGTGTATGGTTCCTACTGCAGGTGTATATCCGATCGCAACAGCCAATGACCGTTCTCTTATCAGCGCTCCGTTAATGTCACGTTTTGCAGTGATCGATATTCCGGATTATACAGAAGATGAAAAGAAGA
>OGXP01002786.1_pt1 | contig 10478 bp, 10 predicted proteins | sample 1576351 | NCBI WGS metagenome assembly OGXP01 (sample SAMEA3541517, study PRJEB24748) | human gut metagenome | biome: human gut; feature: human-associated habitat; material: faeces | place: China | collected 2012
TACAATAGAGGGTGTAAAATTCCTGTTAAGAAAATGGAGAAAAATAAATTGAGATTATTAGTTGTTGAAGATGAGAAGAAATTATGTGATATGATTGCGAAAAGTCTGCACCAGGCAGGATATGAGGTAGACACGTGTAATGACGGAGAGGAAGCACTGGATATGATCTATGCGGAAATGTATGATTTGATCGTGCTTGATCTTAACCTTCCGGGGATGGATGGGATGGATATTCTCCGGGAACTTCGAAAGGAAAACGAAGAGACAAAGGTATTGATTCTGTCTGCGAGAAGTCAGATCGCTGATAAGGTTGACGGTCTTGATGCGGGGGCAAATGATTATATGGAAAAACCCTTTCATCTGCAAGAGCTGGAAGCCCGTGTGCGAAGTCTGACAAGAAGAAAGTTTGTACAAAAAAATGTCTGTCTGGAATGTGGCAGTCTTCGTTTTGATACAAGAGAAAGGACTGCATATGCAAAAGACAAGCCGGTTGCATTGACAAGAAAAGAGAATGGAATTCTAGAGTATCTTCTTTTGAATCAGGGAAGACCGGTCAGTCAGGAAGAACTGATCGAGCATGTCTGGGATTCTTCTGTGGATAGTTTCAGCGGCTCGATCCGAGTGCATATGTCTTCTCTGAGAAAGAAACTGAAAGCCGGGCTTGGTTATGATCCGATCGTGAATAAGATCGGTGAGGGGTATAAGATAGGAGGTGGTAAAGCATGAAAAAAATATCACTCCAGTGGAGACTGACGATTCTTACGACCGTGCTGATCACAGTATTGTGTGGATGCCTTACATTTTTCCTATATAAGAACGGAGTCTATTATATTGACACGCTTCAGGAGACTGTTACGGATCAAAGTGCCGCACCGGAGGCAGTGTATATTGATATTCCGGATAATGAATGGGATGATTTTGCAGCGCAGTTTGCTACGAAGGTTTATAATTCGAAATCAGATTATAGAAATAGAAGTCTTCTGATTACTGTTGTCGTGGCACTGATTGGTGGCGCAGTTACATTTTTTGTCAGCGGCAGGGCATTAAAACCACTCAAAGAATTTTCAGAGACAGTAGAAAAGGTTCAGGCACAGAATCTGGCGGATTATACGATTGAAGAGAATAGAATCGCAGAATTAGACCGACTTCGTACTTCTTATAACAAGATGCTTTTGCGACTCTCGGAATCATTTGAGACACAGCGTCAGTTTACAGGAAATGCAGCACATGAGTTACGTACTCCACTGGCTTTAATCCAGGCACAGCTGGATCTATACCATACAACAGAACATCCGGAGAGTACAACAGTGGCAGGAGAGACTATTCAGATGGTAACGGAGCAGAATGAACGTCTTAGCAAGTTGGTCAGAACGCTTTTGGATATGAGCGAATTACAGACCGTATCGCGAAATGACAGAATTGAGCTCCATAGTCTGATCGAGGAAGTGCTGACAGATCTGGAACCGCTGGCACAGGAAAAAAAGGTTGAACTGATACAGAGGTCACAGGGAGCAGGAGCAAAGGCAGATGAAGAATTATTTTTGACAGGAAGTGATATTCTGATTTACAGAATGCTATATAATCTTGTGGAAAATGCGATTAAATATAATCGGGAAAATGGATCCGTTACGGTATCGGCAATAAAGGAGAAGAACAAAGTTATTCTGAAGGTTTCGGATACAGGAAATGGAATTGATGAAGCATTCAGGGAGCAGATCTTCGAACCGTTCTTCCGGGTAGATAAGTCAAGAAGCCGGGAACTCGGAGGTGTGGGGCTTGGCCTTGCGATGGTGCGGGAAGTTGTGCGGGTTCATGACGGAACGATTGAAGTTTATACAAATAAGCATAGCGGAACGACATTTGAAGTGAAAATGGGTATAGGGGCAGACTTTGAAAAAGCAGTATAATCGAAAAACAATTCGCAAATCGATCATACTGATGTTTATCGCTTCCACCTGCCAGAACATGGAGAATCCGTCTTACAATTCACTTACCGTATCAAAAATAAACCAAGGATTATTATTTTTGATACGGTTTAAATTATTTCAGACAGACATCCATAAAATCCTGCACTACCGCCGTCGGCTTCCGCCCCTTCTGCCAGATCAGAAGGATCTTCGTCACCAGATCCGGTTCATCAAGCACCTGACAAGCCAGCCCTTCGCAAAGCGGCTCCATGGACTGCGGGAAGATCGCCGTGGCAAGCCCTTCCTTCACCCAGAGGGTAGCGCCCCTGGCATCATCACACAGGCAGAACACCTCCGGAACCAGATTCTGCGCGTGAAATGCATCCATAATCAGCTTTTCATAGCGCCGATAGAGAATTAACGGTCTGTGGACTAAATCTTCAAGAATGAGCGATTTTCTCCTTTCTGAAGGCATCTCCGGATTGGAGACAGCAATCATCGGCTCCGAATGCAGGACTGCGGACTCCACATCATCCAGCCGGAGCGGCGTGCGGACAACCGAAATATCGATGATCCCTTCCTGAAGATAATCATATAACGTATACGTGATCCCGTCGTGAACCTCAAAATTCACGTCGGGATTTTTCTTTGAAAATTCTGCGATAAACGGCATGACTGTACCGACCGTCGTCGGCGTGATCCCGATTCTCAGAACCCTTTTTTTACCCGTTTGGGACACCTCAAGCTCTGTCGATCTGGCATAATCCAGAAGGCTCGCCGCACGGTCATACAAAAGCTTACCTGCCGCCGTCAGGATCACCCCTTTATGGGTACGCTCAAACAGCTGCACGTTCAGTTCATTTTCCAACTGCCTGATCTGATAGCTGAGGGGCGGCTGTGACATATTGAGCTTTCTCGCCGCTTCATTGATGCTTCCCGTATTCGCGATTTCCCGGAAATATTCCAGCTGTCTGAGTTCCATTTTCTTTTTTCCCTCCGTTTAGTTATATGATGATACCAGGGTCAAAAGGTCAGAAAGCCGATGCAAGCTTGCTTGCAAGAGGATTTTTGACCTCTTGACCCGCCAAAAACATGAGTAAGTAGCCATTTTTCAAAGAAAAATGAGCGGATTACGAATGTTTTTGAGGATTGCGAGAGTGCAAAGCACGTAGCAATCTGGTATCAAATAGGTCAAAATACCTTTTGCCACTCACATTGTTATACTTTTTTTATATTAAGCTGTCATAAAAACAATATTATTCATATTGATGGTAGCGCATTATAATGAGTAGGTCAAGAAAAAACTAAGAAGTAAAGAACAGGAGTGAGTGTGTTTGAAGAAACTTTGGGTTTATCTGAAAGAATACAAGACAGAAAGTATTCTTGCACCATTATTCAAACTGCTGGAAGTCGTATTTGATCTTTTGGTTCCGGTGGTTGTCGCCAAGATCATTGATATTGGTATTGCAAACAATGACCACGGCTACATCGTAAAGATGTTCCTGGTGCTGATCCTCATGGCTGCAGTCGGTCTTAGCTGCAGTTTTACCGCACAGTATTTTGCTGCAAGAGCGAGTGTCGGCTGTGCAACCAATTTAAGACAGGCCGTATTTGACCACATTCAGGGCTTTTCATTTACCGAACTTGATACGATCGGTACGGACACCCTGATCACACGGATGACCGATGATATCAACCAGGTCCAGAACGGCATCAACATGGGACTTCGTCTTCTTCTGAGAAGTCCGTTTATCGTAATCGGTTCGATGATCATGGCATTTACGATCAACTTTAAATGTGCGTTGGTATTCGTTGTGGCGATCCCTCTTTTATTTGTCGGCGTCATTTTCATTATGCTGGTCAGCATCCCGCTTTTCAAAAAAGTGCAGGCTGCCCTGGACCGTGTCACAGGACTTACCCGTGAGAATCTGACAGGTGTCCGCGTGATCCGCGCATTTTGCCGCGAAGAAGAGTCGGTAAATGAATTTGAAAAGAGCAACACCGAACTGACCAGGTTAAATGAATTTGTCGGAAGAATTTCCGCCCTGTTAAATCCATTTACCTACGTGTTGATCAACATTGCAACTGTCATCCTGATCGCAAGAGCAGGACTCCAGGTCAATCTCGGAACCATGCATCAGGGACAGGTTGTCGCGCTTTACAACTACATGGCACAGATGATCGTCGAACTGATCAAGCTGGCTTCCCTGATCATTACACTGAACAAGGCGATGGCATGTGCAGACCGTGTAGCCGGTGTCCTGGATACCAGGACTACCATGCATTATCCGGAAACCCCTTCTGCAAAGGCAGATCCTTCTGCAAATGAAGTTGAATTCGACAAGGTATCCTTCACCTATGCAGGTGCCGGTGCATCAAGCCTTTCTGATATCAGTTTCTCTGTAAAAAAAGGGCAGACAGTCGGCATCATCGGTGGTACCGGATGCGGAAAATCCACTCTGGTCAGCCTGATCTCCCGTTTCTATGATGTAACCTGCGGAACCGTTAAACTGAATGGACGCAATGTAAAAGAGCTTACCAATCAGGAAATCCACGACAAGGTCGGAATCGTACAGCAGCGCTCCGTCCTTTTCAAAGGCAGCATCCGCGATAACATGAAATGGGGCAATGAAAATGCATCTGACTCCGAGATCTGGGATGCACTGAAAGTTGCACAGGCAAAAGAAGTCGTAGAAGGAAAAGACGGACAACTTGATTTCATGCTCGAGCAGAACGGAAAGAACCTTTCCGGTGGACAGCGTCAACGTCTTACCATTGCCCGCGCTCTTGTGAAAAAGCCGGAAATCCTGATCCTCGACGACAGCTTAAGCGCACTTGATTTTGCAACTGACGCAGCACTTCGGAAAGCCCTCGCAGGACTGGAAGGAGAGACAACAACCTTCCTGGTATCCCAGAGGGTTGCAGGCATCCGCCAGGCAGACAAGATTTTAGTATTAGATAATGGAGAACTCGCCGGATCCGGTACACATGATGAACTTATGAAATCCTGCGAAGTTTATCGTGAAATCTATTTCTCACAGTTCCCGGAAGACCGTGCAAAATATGAAAGAGGGGAGATGTAGGTATGAAAAAAGACAGTGTAATGAAAAAGCTTTTTAAATATATCGGAAAATACTGGATCCTCCTGATCCTCAGCATCATCCTTGCCGGAATATCAGTGGTTCTTCAGCTTTATGTGCCGGTTCTCTTCGGTAATGCGATTGATGAGATCGTAGCAGCACACAAGGTAAACTTTACCCAGATGTGGCTCTATCTGAAGCAGATTCTTCTGTTCGTAGTGATCGCTGCAGCCGCAATCTGGATCATGAACCTCGTCAATAACCGCATGACCTATCATATTGTACAGGATATCCGATCCCAGGCAATCCGCCACATCCAGAAGCTTCCGCTTTCTTATCTGGACCAGCACAGCACCGGCGATATTGTGAGCCGTATCATTGCCGATACCGATATCCTTTCTGACGGATTACTGCTCGGATTTACCCAGTTATTTTCCGGCGTTGTGACCGTTGTTGTAACCTTGATTTTCATGTTTTCCAAGAACGTGTGGATCACTTTGATGGTCATCCTTCTGACACCACTCAGCTTCCTGGTGGCAAAATTTATTTCCTCACGCTCTTTTACCATGTTTAAAAAGCAGAGTGAAACCCGTGGAAAACAGACTGCTCTGATCGAGGAAATGATCGGAAATCAGAAGGTTGTCAAGGCATTCGGATATGAGGACAAGGCTTCAAAGCGTTTTGATGAGATCAATAAAGAACTCAAAGAATACAGCCAGAAAGCCGTATTTTACAGCAGCCTTACCAATCCGTCCACCCGTTTCGTAAACAACATTATTTACGCTGCCGTAGCGCTTGCAGGTGCATTCCTGATCCCGCTTGGAGCCTTGACTGTCGGCGGTCTTTCCGTACTGCTTTCTTACGCGAACCAGTACATGAAGCCATTCAACGACATTACATCCGTAATCACGGAAATGCAGAACGCCCTTGCATGTGCGACACGTATCTTTGACCTCTTAGAAGAACCGGAAGAAGTAAACGATTCTTCTGAAGTACTTGAGAAGGTGGATGGAAATGTGGATATCGACCACGTAGATTTCAGCTATGACAAGAGTAAATCTCTGATTGAAGACTTTAACCTTCAGGTTGAACCTGGTATGCGTATTGCAATCGTAGGTCCTACCGGATGCGGAAAAACAACATTTATCAACCTCCTGATGCGCTTCTATGACGTGGATTCCGGAAAAATCTGTATCGACGGTAAACCGATCGATGAGATTTCCCGACATTCGCTCAGAAAGAGCTTCGGTATGGTGCTTCAGGATACCTGGATCAAATCCGGTACTGTCCGTGAAAATATCAGCTTCGGAAAACCGGATGCCACGGATGAAGAAATCATCCGGGCAGCAAAAGAAGCAAAAAGCTGGGATTTCATCCGCAGACTTCCGCAGGGACTTGATACCGTCCTGCATGAGGACAGCATCAGTCAGGGACAGAAACAGCTCCTGTGTATCACAAGAGTTATGCTCTGTCTGCCGCCAATGCTGATCCTGGACGAAGCGACTTCAAGTATCGATACCCGTACCGAACTGCAGGTACAGGAAGCATTTGATAACCTGATGAAAGGTCGTACAAGCTTTGTCGTTGCACACCGTCTGTCTACGATCCGCAACGCTTCCCTGATCCTCGTCATGAAAGACGGTAAGATCATTGAGCAGGGAACCCATGAAGAACTGCTGAAAGAAGGCGGCTTCTACAGTCATCTGTATAACAGCCAGTTCCAGGCAGTGTCATAAAAGGATAACGGTGCTAGAGCGGATTCGTCGGAAACATCCAAAACAGTTAAGGATGGATTCATGGAAGCACCAGATGGTGAGATTCCATTTGATTAATTCAGAATAAATGGTTGGAGAGGCTGCCCTTTGCCGGGGCATCCTCTTTTCCATTTTACAGAAGAAATCAAAAATTACAGGTATTCGACCTAACGAAATCGTGATATAATGAGTGCAAGAGAGCCAACATGCTTGCATGATTGGCGAACGGCGAATTGGATCATGATAGTTGCGAAGCAACGGTCATGATATAATCAAAATATATTTGAATGAGAAATATGGAGATAGCTTATGGGCGTAAGTTATAACAGATTGTGGAAAATGCTCATAGATAAAAATATGAAGCGAATAGAGATGCAGTACCTCACTGGAATCAGTGGAAATATTCTTGCCCGGATGGGGAAAAATCAGTATGTATCAATGGAGACGATTGAGAAGATCTGCAAGAAGCTAGACTGCACTGTTGATGAGATGATGGAATTTACAGATGATGAGTAACAGGAGGTTAACTTCCCGTTTATCGGGAAGTCGCAGAGAACGAAAAAACGGTATTTGGAGGTATTCACTATGAAAAAGATTATAACCGTAATGCTTTGCATTGTGCTGGTTCTTCTCTTTGCCGGATGCGGAAAAGACGGCGATACATCAAAAGTGGAAATTGATTATGGAACATCTTCCGTTTATTCAAAAGAAGAAATAGACTCTGCCATTGAGATTATAAAAAAGCAGTTCACTTCATTTGAGGGCTGTGAATTGCATAGCCTTTCTTATATGCCTGATGAAGAATGCAACAATGCAGATAACATTGAATGGATGAACAATTTAAGAACGGATGATAATAAAGAAGCCTTTACGCAATGTATTGCATTTGAAAGCAGTTTCCGTTCGCCGGAAAAAGGTGGCGGTGCATGGGAAGCTAACGAAGAATACACTTGGTCATGGTGGCTTGCACGGAGTGAAGGCGGAGAATGGAATCTGATGACTTGGGGTTATTGATAAGAGTAAAAAATTCCAGTATTATTGGCCAAGAAATTAAGGAGGATTCATTATGAGTGAGAAAACAGAGATTACTTTCATGCAAACAAGATTAATCCGGCTTGCTTCAGAAGAGTGGCATTTACCTGTTGAACAGATTATCCACTTGTTTAAAGAAGCCGATGTTCTTGGATATATAGAAAAATGCTATGGGATTTTTCATTGTGAAGGTGATGAAGCTGTGCTTGAAGATATTACTGAATTTTTGCAAAGAAATGGCAAGGTATGATATCATTGCAGGAAAGATTGCGGATGATGCAACAAACGCTACCCTTACTGCTTATCTTGCCGGGGCTTTCGGGACAGCAGGCGATAAGGAAGCAGACGATTTCTGCATCAGACAGTTGCTGCCCAATAAACTAAAAGATCAATATTGCTTCAAAACAGAATCCGCTATTGAGTGTCTGAAATTTGTGAAAGGTGAGAAGATATGGCTGAAGTAACAATTCCAAAAGAAAAACTGGATTATACAATCGACCTTCTTATCGCTATGGTGACAGAAGAAATCGCAGAAGAGACGGGCAAGGACAGAAAAGAGGTATTGACAGATTTTCTATGTTCAAAGACAGGAAAAGCACTGTATGATGAGAAAACAAAACTGTGGTGCAATGGTCCGGCATATATAACCGAATTGTATAGGGAAGAATTAAAGAAATCCTGATATGGAATGTGAGTTTAAATTTATACAACAATGGCGAGCAAAACTTTTATTCCATATAGAGCAACAATTAAATATTTCAAAAACGCTGAGGTCAGCATTTCCTAATCATGGAACAATGACCTCAGTTTTTTTATACCAGAAATCGGCATTCATGAATCAGCCGGTTCTTTTTATTTCTCCAGATACGTGTTTTTGTATTCTTCACGAATTGCTTCCGGCACAAGACTTCCGCCTGTTGCCCATGCAATGTGTGTCGCATTTTTCATTTTCTCTTCAAGATGATTCTCCTGTAAATATTTATGTGCAGATTCATTCCTTTCAATCTGTATTGGTCCTTCAAAAGAAGCACAAGCACTTGGCTCAAGGAAAATGTTCTCTGTTCCGAGAAGGTCTCTCATGTAATCATATAATTTTCCATCGCGGATAGTAAATTCGCCGCCAAGCAGATTCTTCATTACTCTGCCTACAAATCCAGAAGGACGTCCCACGGCAAGCCCATCTGCATGGGTAAGTCCGGTAAGCCCAATATCCTGTACGGAAATCTCCTGGTTCAGTCCGGTTGCCATTCCGACTAGCATACACGGTGCCTGTGTCGGTTCTATGAAAAAGCAGTGTACATAATCTCCGAACAGCAGCTTAAGTCCAAAGCATACACCACCCGGTGCTCCGCCTACTCCGCAGGGAATATATACAAAGAGCGGATGTTCCTCGTCTACTGCAACATTCTTTTCTTCCAACTGCTTTTGCAGACGTTTTGCCGCTACTGCATAACCAAGAAAGAGTGTTTTTGAATTTTCATCATCCACAAAGTAGCTGTTCGGATCTGCATCAGATAAAGCACGTCCGTTTTTCACCGCTTCACTATAATCTGACTCATATTCCTTTACTGTTACCCCGTGGCTTCTGAGTAAGTCTTTTTTCCACTGTTTCGCATCTGCTGACATGTGTACGATCACCTGATAGCCAACTGCTGCACTCATGATTCCGATACTCAGTCCAAGGTTTCCGGTGGAACCCACCTGAATGGTATACTTTTTGAAAAACTCTCTGCATTCTTCACTCGCCAGTTTCTCATAATTGTCTTCCAGACTCAAAATTCCATGCTCTATTGCAAGTTCTTCTGTGTGTTTCAAAATCTCATAAATACCGCCGCGTGCCTTGATCGAACCGGCGATCACCAGATGGCTGTCCTGCTTTAATAATAAGTTCCCTTCCAGATTGCTGTCGTATTTCTCATTCAGCAAATCCTTCATCTTCGGAACCGGTGTCAGAACAGATTCGATGATTCCGTTTCTCTCTTTTGTTTCCGGGAAACATTTCATAATGAACGGTGCAAAACGCTCTAGTCTGCGCTTCGCATCTTCTACATCTTCCATACCAAGTTCGATCTGTTCCATTGCTTCCCCACAAGCTGTTTTGTCCGGATTTTTCCAGAACACCTCTTTTTCACTACAGATCTCCTTTAAGATCGGAGTCTTTTCCTCCAGCATTTTCAAATCAACCATTGCTTTCATACCCTTCTTTCCATGACTTGATTCATATCTATATATTACCTTATTTCTTGTATTCTGATTACCATATTTGTCTTGACCATTTTTCAATCAGAATGTATTATATCATTATAAATAATTGTATCTGTACATATTTTCAATATATTTTTAATGGGAGTGATTTTCATAAAAACAATTCATAAAAAACACGGCTTTACACTTGTAGAACTCATTGTTGTACTATCTATTCTTGCAATACTGGCAACACTGCTAATTCCGTCTTTGACAGGATATATTGAAAAAGCAAAAAAGCAGGCTGTTTTAACTGAGGCAAAAGAAGTCTGGACTGCTACTCAGGCTGCTTTGTCCGAATGTTATGCTATGTACCCGGAAAGCTTTGAAGAATCTTGCAAGTTTACCTCCACAATCGGCGGCGAAAAGATGACAAAGCTCGGAAGAATATCAAACGGTGCATTAAATGCTCTTCAAAGGAATCCCAAAGATCAGACCGAGGTCAATACATCCAGCCGGCG
>OGXP01002787.1_pt1 | contig 10474 bp, 8 predicted proteins | sample 1576351 | NCBI WGS metagenome assembly OGXP01 (sample SAMEA3541517, study PRJEB24748) | human gut metagenome | biome: human gut; feature: human-associated habitat; material: faeces | place: China | collected 2012
TTCCATTTATCCCAAGCCAGGTCGTAAACCGCCCGGCTGCACCATCCATGAATTTACAGGATATTGCAAGAGGTATTGAGGCTGCCATCGCTGCTATTGGTGAAAATGAGAGCGATATTGTGGCTGCTGAGGGTGCTACACACTAAGCAAAGCAACAAAAAGCTCCCCGCCCAAAATCATTGGGTTGGGAGCTTTTTACTATTCTTCTACTGTTCATGCATTCATATGGCCATATGCAGCCGACAAGCCTGCTTGTCCGCTTCTGTTATTTATCCAGGCCAACATCCATACTACCGGAACGGAAACCTTCCAGATCCATGGTAATATAAACAAAACCAAGATCCTTTAATGTCTTTACAATCTCATCTCCATGCTCTAACAGTTTTCCAAATGAAGTCTTATCTGCCTCAATACGCACTACATTTCCATGAAGACGCAGGCGCACATTTCCGCCTAACAGCTCTCTTAAATAACCTTCGCCTACTTCGATCTGCTTCATTACATCATAGTCGATGGGAGTGTTATACGGCAGTCTGGTTGCCATACATGGGGTTGAAGGGCGGGATGCTACGGAAATGCCCCACTCTTTTGCCATGGCCTTTACCTCTGCCTTGGTAATGTGCAGTTCTGCCAATGGACTGACGATGCCCAGCTCCTTTAATGCCTGGATGCCCGGGCGGTATACATGATGGTCATCTTCATTGGTTCCATCCATAACAGTCTCAGCACCAAGGCTTTTTGCCATTTCCTTTAAATTTACAAACAGATGCTTTTTGCACAGATAACACCGGTTCACCGGGTTCATTCGGATGGCTTCCTGTTCCAGTTCATTTACATGGATCACTTTGTGGACACCGCCCAGTTCTGCTGCCACGCGGTTTGCAATCTCCAGATCACAGGATGGATGCAGTCGGCTGTCAAAGGTAACTGCATAAACCTTGCTGCCATCCTTCGTAGCTGCCTTTACTGCTGCTTTTAAGATCAGGCTGCTGTCCACACCGCCGGAAAAAGCCACGCAAAGGTCTTTGCCGCCAGCTGTGTACTTTCCCATCAGTGCTTCTAACTGTTCCAGTCTTTCTTTTACTGAATAATTCTGTCCTTCCATCGTTCCGGTCTCCTTTACTGTATGTCTTGTAATGAACGTTTGTCTTCCCCGGTTATCTGTTTTTGCTGCTCCCCTGTTTGTATCTCCTGTTAGCAGTTTTCATTTGCATGTAGCGTTTTCGTCTGATACTGTTGGTTGATAACTTTATAACTGCTCTTTCGCCGCTTTTGCTGCTGCCTGGTAAACCGTGTTAAAATCAGCCTTTTCCTGTTTATCACATAATGCAGAAACACTGTCATATTCCGGATAGCAGTAATTCTTTCCCTTATAGCTGCAAACCTTTACATCCGCTGTTCCATAGGCTGTTTCCACCTGGATCTTTCTGCGGTCTAAGGCAGTGCGCTCTGCCGGGAAACGACGGATGCCAATGGATGTGGTATGGGTAAAGATAATGTCTTCCATAACCTCACGGCTGCTTTCACGGCATAATACAGAAAGCATATAAGCCGGGCGGTTCTTCTTCATATAGATTGGTGTATACCATACGTCATTTGCTCCGGCCTTTAACAGCAGGTTCATGGTATATCCCAGTGCTTCTCCTGTGCAGTCATCTAAATTGGTCTCTAACAGCTCTAAGCCGTCTGTTTTTTCTTCTTCCTCTTCCTCAATGAGCATGGCACGAAGGATGTTTGCATGGTCAAAATCCTTATTTCCGGCACCAATACCGATCTTTACGATGCGATAGTTCTTTGGCATGGAAGCACCGGTGCTCAGTGCTGCTGCGATCGCCGCGCCGGTAGGTGTGACCATTTCTCCCGGTGTTTCTGTAAAGCGCAGCTTCAGGCCATATGCCTGTGCAATATTCGCTGTAGCCGGTACAGGAACTGGCAGTGTGCCATGCTGGCATCTTACATAGCCCTGACCTTCTGCAAGTGGGGAAACAATGACTTTCTCAATGCCTAAGTTATCCAGGCAGACTGCAGTACTGATAATATCAACGATAGAGTCGATGGCGCCTACTTCATGGAAATGTACCTGATCAATTGGAAGGCCATGTGCCTTTGACTCAGCCTCTGCCACAATCTCAAAAATACGTCTTGCCAGCTGTTTTACTTTATCGGAAGACTGCAGGCGGTCAATAATGGTGTAAATGTCGTAGAGGTTGCGGTGGGTGTGTGGGTGCATGTGATCATGGGTATGGCCGTGGTCATGAGTATGCTCGTGATCGTGGTCATGATCTCCATGATCGTGAGTATGCTCGTGATCGTGGTCATGATCTCCATGATCGTGAGTATGCTCGTGATCATGGTCATGGCAATGCTCATGTACATGCTCTTCATATTCCAGATGCACATCAAAATCATATGCCTTGATGCCGCATTTCTCCGTCGTTCCAAAATGCAGATGATAGCCGTCTACTCCCAGACTTGCCAGTGCATCTTCCAGTACCTTTCTGTCTGCTCCCAGATCAAGAAGCGCTCCTACGGTCATATCACCGCTTATTCCTGAATTACACTCCAGATATAATGTTTTTTTCATTATTTCTTCACCGCCATTCTGTTTATTTGTGTTGCAATATATCCGGCTCCATAGCCGTTATCAATATTTACTACCGAAATTCCATTTGCGCAGGAATTGATCATGGTCAGAAGAGCCGACAGACCATGGAAACTGGCTCCATATCCTACAGATGTAGGTACTGCGATCACCGGTGCGTCTGCCAGACCTGCGATCACCGTTCCAAGAGCCCCTTCCATTCCTGCTACCGCAATAATGCAGTTTGCCTTGCAGATACGCTCTCTCTGGCTTAACAGCCTGTGGATCCCAGCAACTCCCACATCATAGATGCGGTCTACCTTTGTTCCGAAATATTCCGCTGTCTGGGCTGCCTCCTCTGCCACCGGGATATCTGCTGTGCCGCCGGTACATACTGCCACACAGCCTACAAGCTCCTTATCCGGCTTTTCCACCTTTACAATGCGGGAAATAGGATCATAGACTGCTGCCGGTACCAGAGAACGGATCAGCTCATACTGGGCCTGACTGGCTCTGGTTCCAAGAACTTCCCCGTCTCTTTCATAAAATTTCAGGAATATCTCTTTTAAGTACGGATCCGGTTTTCCCTGGCAGAAAATAGTTTCGCCAAAACCGGAACGCAGTTTCCTGTGATGGTCCAGCTTTGCATAGCCCAGATCCTCATAAGGCAGATCTTTAAGCTTCGCCTCTGCCTCTGCAATATCCAGCTGGCCCGATTTTACCTGTTCCAGCATCTTATGCACATCCATGCTTCATGCTCCTCCTTTTATCCACAATTATTCTATTAGAAATCCACCGGCACCGGCAAAACACTCTGCCGATATCCGGATCTGTATACTTTTTAATATCTGCCGACAGCAGGATTTTAATATAGGTCCTGCAACTACTCTACAACTGGATCCGTCCTGTACAGATTCGCTGAAGCAGCGGCTCTGAATGGCTTACCACTAAAAGTCCGATCTCCCGGCTCCGTACTTCCTCCAGCAGAAAATTCCAAATCTGGCTCTGTGTGATCAGATCCAGCATGGCTGTGATCTCATCTGCCAGCAAAAAACTGGTTTTTTCACCTAATGCCCTTGCAATACAGAACCTTTGAAGTTCTCCTCCGGAAAGTTCCCCAGGATACCGCTCCATCCATTCCTTCTCGATCCCAAGACCATGGATCAAGCGTTCATCTAATACGCCGCCTTCTTCCAGAACTGTTTTCATCTTTCGTCTGGGATTGACTGCCTCCTGTGGATGCTGCCAGATCAGCTGTACCGGACAGTAACCTTTATATTCCGAAAGTGGCTTTCCGTCCAGTAAAACCTGGCCTTCATCTGGCTGTTCATAACCGGCCAGTATTTTACAGAACGTAGTCTTGCCAAAACCACTGGGTGCCGCAAGCCCCAACCGGTCACTGCTGTCAAGGCTTACAGATACATGGTTTAATATCTGTCTGTTTCCTTTATGATAGCGGAAAGACAGGTCTTTTGCTTCTAATCTCATAAGCTGATGCCTTCCTTTCCCCATGCATTGTATTCACCGGACCTTTGTCCCGACGCCATCTGCTCTGACATTATTTGCTCTGACGTCATTTGTCCCTTTAATCCCGCTGGTCCCGATAATATTCCAGGTAAGATCTCATTTTCATCTCCCGGACAGATACAGCGCACCAGTCCCCCCTGATAGGGCACATAGGAAACTTCTTTGCTGCATTCGGTCTTATATTTGGGGCATCTGGGGCCATAGGGACACCCCTCAGGAAGATCTCTTACATAAGGCTGGATCCCCGGTTCCGGGGCAAATCCATGCTCCGGCATTGCCCGAAACAGCGCCCTGGTGTACGGATGGCGCAAAGCCGCCTCCCGGTTAAAATCCACGGTATCCGCTTCTTCCACAGCCGTTCCCGCATAGAAAACAACGATCTTATCTGCTGTTTTTAACGCTAGCTCCAGATCATGGGTGATCAGAAGCACTCCTGCCCCCTGATCTGCGATCTCACGGAAATGGGACAGCACCCGCAGGGCCGCTTCCATGTGAAGCCCAGGCGTAGGTTCATCTGCGATCACCAGCTGGGGCTGTTCCACCACCGCTGTTCCGATCAGCACCCGCCTTGCCATTCCGCCGGAAAGTTCAAAAGGATACATATGATCCACTTCTTTATCAAGGCCATACCGTGCCAGTGCCTTCCGGCTTTTTTCCAAACTGATCCGTTCTTTCCCGCCTGCTACCTGTTCTCCCACTTTCATCAATGGGTCCAGATAAGAAACACTCTGGGGAACCAGGACGATCTCATGGCCCCGCAGCTTTTTGATCCGCTTTGAGGTCAATTGATCGCCTTTATAATAAATATCTCCCCCACATTTTCCATTATAAGGCAGAACCCCCATGACTGCATGGGCTAAAAGGCTTTTTCCGGAGCCGCTAGAACCAACCACAGCTACCATTTCTCCCCGTGAAACACTGAGACTCAGATCACGGATCACAGGCAGTGTTTTTCTTGAAAACCAGCCGTCATATTGGGTAAATGTAACGGATAAATGTTTGATGCGAAGAAGTTCTTCTCTTTCAAACTTTTTCTGTTTTCCTGTTTTTTCAGATTTTTCTGTTTTCTCATACATCTTTATGTTTTCCATCTGCATCTGCGCCTCCTTTCCACCTTTTTCCCGCACTTTCCTGCGTTCTCTTTTTATACTTTTCCTGCGTTTTTCTTCATGATCATCTTTTAACAGCATCTATCTTTTGCTTTTTATACTCATTTTCCCTACTCATGTGCCCTGGACGGATCCAAAAGACTGTTTAACGTATCACCGATCACATGAAATAACATGACTACCAGCACCAATAGTATTCCCGGGAACAGCGCCAGCCACCATTTTCCCATAGTCAGATATTTCATGCTTTCAGAAAGGATCACACCGATAGCCGGCTGCTCCGGTGATAGTCCAAAACCTAAAAATGTGATGCTTGCTTCGTGGAGTATAGCATGTGGAAACATAAGTACCATTCCCACTAATACCTGTGGCAACAGATGGGGCATCATATGCTTGACACCTATCTGCCATGGACTCATACCCATTTTTTCAGCGATCTTTATAAAATGGCTTTCCTTTAATTGGAGCACTTCCCCGCGGATCAATCGTGCTAAAGAAGTCCAGTGGGTCAGGATAATGCCTGTTGCCACGCCTTTTAAACCTTTTCCCAATGCAAAAGAGATCAGGATAAGAAGCAGAATATGGGGGATTCCCATGACCAGGTCAATAAAACCACTGATCAGGCTGTCTGCCCATTTTCCGCCTGCCGCACAGGCAAGTCCCATTCCCACTGCGATCAGGGAGCTGAAGGCAGATGTAATCAGGCCAATGCGTATACTTAAGGACAAACCTGTAAGGGTACGCACAAACATATCCCGGCCCATCCAGTCTGTTCCAAAAGGATATTGTATACAGGGTGCTATATTTTTCCTGGTAAAATCCGTAGTCAGTGCCTGTTCCTTCAGACAGACGCCTGCAACCAGCACTGCCCCGATCACTAATACCGCCAGTGCCATAAGCGCCGTCATAAGCACACGCCTGCTGCTTATCTCCTCTGTCCGTTTCAAATACTTCTCCAAACTATCATTACCTTTCATCCCCCATTTTCAAGGTTTTGCGATTTTATTTTGCGCCTCTTCTCATTCTGGGGTCTATGATCTCATATAAAATATCCGCAATAAAATTGCCTGCAAACACCATCGCTGCACTGATCATGGTAATTCCCATAAGCAGCGGAATATCACTGCCAAGACCTGCGCTTACTGCCGCCTGTCCCAGTCCCGGATAGGAAAATACCTGTTCCACCAGAACGGAGCCGCCGAAGATCTCGCTGATAGAAGCGAACTGCAGGGTCAGGGCCGGAAGGATCATGTTGCGTAGCCCATGTCTTAAAACAATGGAACTCATGCTTTCCCCTCTGGTTCTTGCAAAAAGCACATAATCACTTTCCATAACCTGGATCATTTTCTCCCTGGTATGGAGGGTGATATTGGAAATGCCTGTAAGACTTAAAGCCGCTGCCGGCAATATACCATGACGGATGCGGTCTGCTATAGAAACGGTGGCTGCATCTGCGCCTATGGGAACGCTTAAACCTACGGGAAGGACTTTTAACCACACTGCAAACACCATAAGAAGCACCAGAGCCACCCAGAAGGCCGGTGTACTGGCTGTAACCAGTGCATAGGCGGAGATCACACGGTCTGTGAGACTTCCCTTTCTTGCCCCCGCTGTCATCCCAAGGATCACACCGGTAACTCCGGATAAGATCCACGCAGCCGCCATCAGCCATACAGAACTGGCGAAACGAACCTGGATCACTTTTGCCACAGGCTGATGATATAAAAGGGAAATTCCCATATTTCCCCGGATAAAATCCCCAGCCCACGCAAGATAGCGTTTTAACGGCGGGATCCCTTCGCCCCAGTAAAGGCGAAGACGTTCGATTTGCTCCGGGCTCATGGAACCCATAGCCGCCTGACCTACGTTAGTCTGCAGCGGGTCCAGAGGTGCCATGGAAACCAAGGCAAAAGCCGCAATACTGACGAAGAAGAGAAGGATCAGCATCCGTATGAAATTTTTACTGATAAATATAGCCTGCTTTTTCAAACTTATCTGCTCCTAACTATTTTCCGTAAACATCCGGCTTTTTTCCACAATAACTGTTTTCCACAATATCTCTACTCCCAGGTCCACTGATCCACATTATTTACAATTGACCAGCCATGTCCATGTGGATGAAGCTTCTGATCAGCTACATGGAGACCCTTTCTGGACCAGTAGAGATGATCAATGTTTACCAGCCAGATCCATGGGATATCTCCCTCCTGGGTCACACCGTTTTCTCCATCCCACTGTGCTTTTTTCCAAAGATCATAGGACTCTTCCAGAGACGGGCTTGCAAGGGCCTGATCCATATATTCGTCCACTTTTTCGTTGGAATATGGGGAATACTCTGCAAAGGAACTGTTCTGGGCTGTATGGTAAATATTGTAAAATTCCATTGGGGTGTGGGCGCCCCAGCCCCACATAAGAGGAGTGGACTGGGCTCTGTCATAGGCTGTATCCCAGCCTACACCTTCAATGGATACCTGGATACCAAGTTCTTTCAACTGGTTGGCTGTATCCGCTGCCAGCGCCTGACGGACAGAGTCGCTTGCAGGATACATTAATGTAAATCCGGCCTGAACGCCGTCTTTTTCGCGGATGCCATCTTTTCCTTCTGTCCATCCAGCTTCTTCTAACAATGTTTTTGCAGCTTCCGGGTCATAGGAAGTTTCAGAAGCCTCATTGTACCATGGCATTTTATCACAGACACTGTAAGCAGGGCTGCCGTATCCATTTAACACATGTTGGATCATTTCTTCCCTGTCGATGCCTAAGTTAATGGCTCTGCGCACCCTTACGTCACTGGTAAAATCATTTCCTGCTGCCACACCATCTGCGGTCACTGCGCCGGAAGGAACAGCCGGAAGGTTAAATCCACGGTTATCTACTGTTTTAAACGCCAGCAGATCATAGCCATCCACCGTCAGGTCAGAATAGGAAGCCGCTGTGTATGCAAGATCTGCCTGTCCAGCCTGAACTGCTGCAAAAGCTGCATCTTCTTCCATAAATAAAACGGTCACCTGCTTCATTTTCGGCGCTTTCCCGTAATAATCCGGATTTGCCTCAAAGATCACCTGCTGTCCTTTATCCCACTGTTTCATAATATAACGGCCGGAACCAATGGGGTTCTGTCCATAATCAGGACCATAGGCGTGTTCCGGAAGGATACCTGTGATCGCCATGGTGTATGGCCAGATAGAATACGGCCGTTTCATATGGAATACCACGGTAGTATCATCTGTGGCCTCTGCCTCGTCCAGCATGGTAAAATCATTTACTGTACTGTTATCACGAAGCGTATTATAGGTAAACGCCACATCCTCTGCTGTCAGCGCTTCCCCGTCTGTAAACTTCACATCCGACCGGATGGTCACTGTCCAGGTCATGCCATCCTCAGAGGTCTCCATATCTGTAGCCAGGTCATATCCAATGGTCAGATCTTTATTTGTCACAGTCAATGTACTCTGGATCAGCGGTTCATGAACATGTTCCCCTGCGCCCCAGCCATAAACCGGGTCAAAACCTGCCTCTGGTTCTGAGGATGGACCCATGACTACGATAACAGAGTCTTTTTCTGCATCCTCCGTCTGCGCCTGTGCCAGCTGGTCCGTCTGCCCATTTGCGTTCTCTGTCTGCTGACCAGAAGCACTGTTGCCTCTTCCGCAGCCTGCAAGGCCTGCTGCCACCAGGATTGCCATCATTGCCAATAAAAAACTTTTACGGCTCTTTTTCATATTTTTCGTTCTCCTCTAAAATATCTGAATTTGATCAATACTTCATTCGGTACCTTCTCAATAAACAAAACAAGAAGGTATGAACTGCCCCTTCCTATGGCATTCACACCTTCCTGGTATGGTTATCTTTCAAAATTCTGTTTTTATAAATCCTGTTTTTTATCTTATGATCTTTCTTGTTACACTCCCGTTCATCAGGAGAACCACCGGCTTCTGTCGGAAACTGTATAGAATTGTAACACCTAAGCAGTTGTTCGTCAACCGATTGCAGCCTTTTTAAGTGTTACTTATTGAAACACTCCTGCTGTCCATGTATTGCATGTACAATAATAAACCGTTTACAATGTCCCCACCCGAAATCTTACATACGTCCTGTCATCAAAACTTTTATTACCTGGTTTCAGTCCCTTGGTAGACTCATATAATCTGCAGCACTGGGGATCATCTTTCATGATCCGCTCTAATTCCTGTTCCGACTGCTGTAAGGTCGGCTTTAACACAGGATAGCCGTCACTTGCCAGCACGATCTCATGTTCTCCCTCGGAAAGCCGGATCACTTTTACCAGTTCTTCCGGTATCTCTCCTCCATTCAACACCGAATATCCATAGGAATTTCCTGCTTTATTTGCAAAAGCCGTTGCCTTTAAGATCCACGGTTCAATCTGCGCCCTTGCGTCCCCTGCTTCTGCCCCAAGAGCCATCATCAAGCTGCGAAACTGACTTAAGATCACATCACTTTTTTTCGGCTGCTGGTATTCCACTCTATCCACCAGCGCCTGACAATCTCCGATCATCCATATTTCACGAAAATGATCCGAATAAATAATAGCAGCTGCCTGCAGTCCTTTTTCGCGGATGTCATAGGGAAACTTTATCTTTTTGTAGAAATCCCGAAACTTCTCATTGCATCGCCTAACGAACATCCGGCAGTCTTCATCCGCCCCCATTTCTTCCACAACCTGTCCCACAAGCTCTGCCGCCAGTCTTCCCGTAGACTTTCCCTCATAAGTAAAATCCGACTTTGGCGTAACTCCGTCGATCACAGCAATAAATTCCGGTGTGATCACCAGATTGTCTTCGCTTAAGCGCCCTGGAGCTTTCCCTTCGGTTTTTGACTCAATGACCTTCATATATTTTCATTCCCCTCCCAATTGTATCTCTGGCACTGTTTCTTATATTTCAACCATTAAGTTTCCACACCAACACAGGTTTTAACTTACATTTTGAAAAAAAGACCCTGCGTGATTTCTCACGCAGAGTCTCAAAATACTTACATATTTTAATCAAATATTATTCGCATACATATGGCATGAGTGCGATGTGGCGAGCGCGCTTGATAGCTACAGTTAAAGCTCTCTGATGCTTTGCGCAGTTGCCAGTGATACGACGAGGAAGGATTTTACCTCTCTCAGATACGTATCTCTTTAATTTGTTAGTGTCCTTGTAATCGATAACGCCGTTCTTATCGCCACAGAAAACGCAAACTTTTTTTCTTCTGCGCATTCCGCCTGGTCTTCTCATCTTAGCGCCCTCTG
>OGXP01002797.1_pt1 | contig 10449 bp, 9 predicted proteins | sample 1576351 | NCBI WGS metagenome assembly OGXP01 (sample SAMEA3541517, study PRJEB24748) | human gut metagenome | biome: human gut; feature: human-associated habitat; material: faeces | place: China | collected 2012
TGAGGGATTCTAATATTCTCTAGTGAATTACGGCTTTAGTTGATATTGGGATAAATTTTTACTTTTTATAATATTTATAGGTAATAGGTGAATAGTTACTGTAAAATTCTATAATTAATGGAAAATAAAAAATGCTGAGGAGAAAAAATTCTTTTCAGCATTTTTCATACATATATATTATTTTTCTAATATATTATTATCAAGTTCCCAATTATAGATAAATCCCTCTTTAGATAACATATCCTCTAGTTTAGCACAATAATTCTCTAAACTTATTATATCATTTATTGCACTATCCTTTTGCCCTAGAGAGTGAGCAATATCATTTCTAACCCTTCTACTGTGATCAAAAATCTTATAATACTCTATTATCTTCTTATTTTCATTATCTTTTTTAAAGTTTGGTCTTGAAACTCTAAACTCTAAATTAAAGAACCATTCTCTAGCACAATCTAATAATTCCTTCTCACTTTTATTAGGATAAAACTCCCTTAATTCATCTGCTACATACCCTTTTATTGCCTCATTAATATTGATATATGCCATAGCATATCTACTTTGTTTATAGTGCCATTTAGCCAATCTCACTTGAAGAATAAAATCTTTTTTTACTCCATCAAACTCTTTTACAAACTCTCTTACAATTTGAGGTATAAGCAATTTACCTGGTCCTTTCATCTCATCAATTTCAGGTAACAATTTTTTTAGAGAGTTTAAATTTTGCTTTAAAGTTCCAATATAATTAAGGTTCATAGCATGAGAGAAAGTTTTTAGTTTTTTTCTCAACTCTTCATTTTCAATATTATCTAATAAAAGATAACTATTTCCATAATTTTTAAAAGATTGAGCTCCTTTAATCCATTTTAAAAGTTTATAGAAAGCATTTAAATCAATAATTGGAGTGATATTGCTAGTTCTATCAGCTATTTCAAACATTCCATAAGAGATCATCTTTATCTCAATATTTTTATCCATAAGATCTGTTATAAAATTCATAACTAAAAACATCCACATAGCATTGGATCTAAAAGAGTGAGTAATATCAATATATACCTCATCTCCATCTTTAAGGGTGTCTTGTAAGTTTAAAATAATATTAAAGTTATCAAATATCTGCTCACTATCCACCCCATATTTTGTAACTCTTCCCTCTATCTTTCCATTAAATATATCATTGAACTTTTCTATTTTTAATTGAGAGATATCCATATCTTTATTAGCTTCAACTATTGTTTCAAATAAGCTCATAGCATACTCTTCATCATAATCTATATTGTATTTTTTACAATAATACTCATAAAGATTATCCCACATTGAACCTACTGTTCCTATAAAAATTGTTTTATCAATTTTGAAATGCTCTTCTATAACTGAGGCGATGAAACTTCTATTTTCATAGACTTTTCCTTCTAAAGAGTAGTTGGTTTCTCTATACTTTCCATCTCTTTTTTCTCCCCCACCTATACCTGCTATTAAAATTTTGGCCATAGTTATCCCCTTTCAAATTATTTATACGATAGTATTTCAGGCATATTTCCTTTATTTGACTCTCTTTTAATATATGCTCCTTCACTGAAATCTAAGTTGTTTTTTTCATTTAAAATAACTCTTAATTGTTTTACTTGAGAATTATTTTCTAAATATCTATTTTTAATCTTTTCAAGATAGATATTTTTATCCTTTACTTTTCTATTAGGAGTAAATGATGAAAAATTATATCTATTTTCTTCAAATAATTCAAAAGAATCTATACTTATTTTACAACTACCTAAACCTAATGCTTTTCCTCTTCCTATCTTATGAAGTAGATCTTTTTCAAGTTCTAAAGCATAAATTAACATTCCCAACTCAATATCTGTTAAATTTTTAAATTCCACTTTAAAAGAAAATGTTTTCAAAGGCTTTAAAAAATGAACTGTTGTAGTTGTTGGTTTAGCTCTATCTTTTATTATATTTTCATAATTTTGATAGTTTTTCTTATTTTCTAATTGATTTGTGTGATGCCAATAAAACTTTCTTCCTCTTATTTCTCCAAATCTATCTAAATAATATTTTTTTAAAGTTTCTCTAGGCTCTCCCATAGGTTTTAAAGTAATTACAGTAGTAGAATTACCTACTTTTGGAAGTTTTGCATCACTAAAATAAACTCTTCCACTATATGCAGAGTTTCCGTTTTCATCTGCCTTTTCTACAGTTGTTCCAAATAATCTACAAGCAAAACAAAGTCTTTTTAAATTATCACAAGGTTTAAACTCTTCAGGTACTATCTCTTCATTTTTACATCTTATACAACTGTGAGTGATAGTTTCTATAATATTTCTAATCTCGCCTTTAAGTGTACTTGCTGAAATTATGTAGTTATCTTTATCTTCTAAAAATTGTTCAGTAGTATGTTTTCCAGATTTTGATTTCTCTCCACCTGTAAAAATTGGAGTATAATTTATTAAACTACACTCTATTTTACCACTATTTTTTCCTAATTTTCTCTCTTCTTTTTCTACTTTATCTCCTAAAGAAACAAAGTTAAAAGGATAGGTAAATAAAGTTGAGTTAGAACTTTTTGGAGTAAAATTGTTTCTTTCTTTATATTTTTTAGGTTCATATTTAGAATAATCTTCTTTTTTTTCTTCAACTTTTCTTTCTATTCCATGTGCCTTTGCTAAATCATCTAATGAAAAGCTTTTCTTTTGTGCCATTATCTCTCACCTCCAACTATATCAATATATTGGAAAGTCTCTACCCCACTCTTTTTCCCAAATCTAACTTTTAATCTCTTTCCATCATTTAGATAATAGTATTTAATCTCCTCATCTGTAATATCACTTTTTCTGATTTCACTATATCTAATCTCTCCATCTCCAAAATTAAAAGCAGTTATCATAAAGTTATCATTAAAAATATACAACTTATAGAAATTTGTATCCAGAGTTTCTAACTCCCCTCTATATATTTTTCCCTCTCTATCATAGTCAATATATTGTATAGTTAGATCTTTTTCCTCTTTTAATCTCTCTTTTATCTCATCTAAATTAAACACTTTTAAATCTTCCATTATTCCACCTCTGCAAAAAGAGCCTTAATAAACTCATTTGGATTTTCCACATCTATCTTATTAAAGTTTTCCTTTAATTTTAAAACCTCACATAGATATTTATCTCCTATTTTTATTGATTTTTTCTCTACTCTTTCAAAGTATTTATTCATATCTTTTACAAGCTCTTTTTTCCCAAAATATTTATAATACACCATCTCTTCAATCTCTAACTCAATCTGTCCAAATCCCCTTGTTTTAGAGTTTCCGATTCTTAATTCCCCATTTATACTATCTCTTAAAATAAAGTATAAAGTTTTTAACTCTTTAAGAGAGATATTATTTACAGTTATTTCACTAAGAAAATTTTCAGTAGTGTATTCAAATTTTAATGGAACAGTTGCCTTTCCTGAAAAATGATCTATTGGAGTGATAGATCTAGATTTTAAAATATCCTTTAAACTTTCACTGATCTTATCACTATCAGAATAAAATCTCTTTCTATCATCAACTTTATATAGAAAAGCATCTCCAATAAATATTCTTGTTTTCAATGCCTTTTCTCCCTCAGATACTCCATAAAGCTTTTCAATCTCATCTTCATTATTATCAAAAATATCTAAAGTTCTATCTCTAAATGCTCCTCTTAAACTAGATCCAGGGATATAAATCTCCCCTTTTCTATTATCTTCACTGATTTTTTCACTACCACCATTATATTCTAATTTTGTTCCTGTACTTGATTCAGTAGTTAAAAATCCTATGTAGTTCCCATCTTTATCTTCACTATCTTTTTCTTTATTTCCTAATTTTATCAATAGGGGAGACAATGGTTTTATTTTTAATTTTAAAATTAATTTGTTGTCTAATCTTAAAAACTCTCTCATTATAGCTCCCTCCTATTCTATTACTAAATCAATATCATCTATTTTTAAGAAATCCTCTTTTTTAAGAGTTCCCATTTTTCTCTTGAAAATATATTCTTTTAGATTTGATCTATCTACATATTTAATCTCTTTTATATCTAATCTACACTTTCCTATACCTCTTGAAAGTTTACCTCCAAAAAGATCCCCTTCAAGAATATCTTGTAAAGCTAAAGCTACTAAGTTAATTTGATACTTTTCAAGATTTTCTAATTCCATAACAAATTTAAACTTTGTTCCAGATGGTAACACATCATAGTCAAATTTAGCTCCCTTTTCAGTTGCCCCAGTATTTCTATCAATTTTTATTCCATCTCTTTTTATAGAATCAACATCAGATAAGATCTTCATATCAGCTATATGTATTCTTCCTGCCATACTTTTAAAACTATCTATCTGTTTTAAATCTTTACCTAATTTTTTAGCTACTCTTTCTCTTACCTTTGCTGGTACTTCTTTATCATCTAAATTAGTATAACCAAAAATTAGTTTAACATCAGCAGAGTTTAATTTATCATTTGTATTTTTATCCTTTAAAACTATTCCATTATCCTCTTCTAAAAATCTCTCTAACTTAGTGCTTAAATATCCTCTAAATGAAGAACCGGGAATATAATATAATTTTTCTCCATTTATCTCTAAATTCATAAATGGAGAATCTTGATTTTCTCCCTCTTTTCCACTACCTATATGTAAAGCTGTTAAAACTACTAACTCCCCAGTTATTTTGTATTTATTCTCAAATTTTGAAAAATCCATATTAATTTTCCCCCTTTTCTCCATCTAATTTTTCTTCTTTTAATTTTTTTGCACCAATGCTATATCTAACATATCTTTTTATCATCTCAAAAATTACTCTATTCTTTTTATTTTCACTTTGGAACTCACTATTCTCTAAAAAGTTTTTTTTGAAAAACTCATAGAACTCTTTTGTTCCTTTATTTTCTTCATTTCTTTCAATTTGCTCTTCTACAAATTTCTCTATCTCTTTACTTTGAAATGAAAAGTTTCTACCCTCTAAAATTGAATAAAATCTATTTAGTTGGCTAGAGTTTACCCCATCTAAAGCTCTTTTAAACTCTTCCCCCTCAATATATTTTTTTAATATTTCCTCTTTGCTCTCAGCTAATTTTTCACTATCTTTTTTAATCTCTTTTCTCTCTTCAAGCTCTCCAAAAAGAAATTCACTTTTATACTCTTTTTTCTTTCTTACAACTTCAAATTCCACTATTTTTCACCTCTCTCACTAGAGATTTTCACTCTTCCAAATCCCTCATTCTTTCTAAGTCCAAGCCCTTTCTCCTCAATCTCTTCAAGTTTTGGTAAAATACTATTAAAATCATCTATCTCATAAGTTAAAACACTTCCCCTAGTGATTACCAACTCATCAACTTTTCTAATATTGTTAATTATATTGTATCCCCCTAGTTTCCCTGTGTTAATATAACTTTTATTTTCTTTAAATTTCAACTCTGATATTCCAACTAATGCTTTAAATTGCTCCCCTACATTGTATATAGTGTTAAATGGTAAAATTAAATCTGATTGTAGATCAAAAGTTAAAATCTTTTCATTAGCTTGTTTTTGTAACTTTTCTATTCTAGCTTTTAAATTAACTCTCTCTTTCTCATATTTTCCAAATGTTATAACTGCTTTTCCAAAACCTTTAGATTTCATCTTTCCAAGATAGATTGTATATTCTTTATTTTCATCAACCAATCCCTCTGGTAAAATTATATCTCCAATTAATTTTTCATCACATTGTAGATATTCACTATTAAACAGCATTCCATCTTCTACTGATTTAGTTTGAGAGTTAATAGCTATGCTAATCTCATTTCCCTTTGCTTTTAGCATAGATGTTCCTTTTCTTTCTAATTTTACCCCTTTTCCCTTAGATTTATCCTCTATCTCATTTCTAGAATCTACTATCTTATCTGTCTCTATCTTATCTCCATTTATTGCATACTTAGTTATAAATTTACTAGCTAAACTTATATCTCCAGAAATTGCATCTGATGCCTCTATACAAAGTAGATCTTCCAATGAAACATCTTTAGATTTTGCAAAATGCTCTATCATAGCTCCTCTAACTGTTGAACCTTGAATAGAGTCTCTTACCTCTACATAGTTTCCTATCTCTCTACCTGTCAATATAAATGGCTCTTTTAAACTTAAAGTATAACTATATTTTTTCAGTTTTCCATTTAAATTTGCTTTTGAATTTTCATTGTTACTTTTTAAAATTTCAGATATTATATTATCAATAGTATCTTCATTTTCTTTATATTTTAACTCTCTTTCTTTAATAAACAGATCTACCTTTCCAATTCCCCTAGATTTAAAACCACCAATAGTGTCTAAGTGGAATAGACAAGCTAATATAAATTTCAGATCCTCTCTATCTATCTTATCAGGAACTTCTATATCTCCCTTAAACTCTGTTCCAGCTGTTATATGCTCATATCTAAAAAGAGAGTTATGAACAGTTGTTCTAGTTTTTCTATCTATTTTTATTCCATATCTATCATCAATGTTGTAATTATTCTTATCAACTAAAACTAAATTGGAAAATCTTATCTTATCAAAACTGTTATCTTTAATGTAATTTCCCTCTTTACCAAAATATTTATCTATAAATTTTTTTGTTTCCTCTTCAGATTCTCCCAATCCCAACTTAAATTGAGTTACTCTCTCTTTTAAAATCCCCTTTATATGCTTTCCATTAAAAAATGGTTTTCCTTTACTATCTACCTTTACAACTACATCTATATCTTTCCCTATTATCCCTAAAGATGCTGTAAGAGCAGGAGTTTTAAGTTTAACTGTGTAATTAATTTTCATCAGCTTCACCACCTACAAAATCATATAGCTCTACAATATCAAAAATATTGTTAAAATATTTTTCAAACTCTTGGTAATCATAGTCAATATTATAATTTTCCTTTATAAAGTTAATGTGTTCATCTTTCATTTTAGAAAGAATATTTATAAACTCCATTTTCTTTTCAAAATCTTCTAATTTTTCATCTCTCTTTAGCTCATAAATATATCTTAATTTATTCTTTGGAAACTTAATCTCTTTTAATTCCTTTATTGTAGTAAATAATTCCTCTACATTTTTAACTTTTGAACTTTCCTCTATATCAATAGCATATGGTCTTTCCATAACTAGATTATCTTTTTTCTTAACTTCATCTTTTTTATTTATTGTTTTTCTAAAGCAATCTATATCAACACAACCTTCAGAACCTATAACTTGGAAATCAATAAATCCTGTTTTAGCACTATGTTCATATCTTTTAGCTTTAGCAAGTTTTTGAAGTTTTAATGCTTGCTCAAAAAGTTGGAAGGCAGGTGTTTTAGATTTTGCTATAATAACCCCTGATGAAGATGTTATACTGCTATCCTTTGCCTTTGTTCCTTGTATATAATCTTTCATCTTCTCTTCAAATATTTTTTGGAATTTTTCAGAAAGTTCTAACACTAACTCTGGATTAAATACTGCACAAACATCATCTCCACCAACAATTAAAAACTCTCCAAATCTCTTTTCATCTTTCTTTTCATCAAATATCTCCTTTATTGCTTCAAGAAGTGCATCTTTTGTATTTCTATCCAATGTTTCACTAAATTTATTTAAGAAACCTAAATAATCCTCTTCAACTTTTGGATTGTTACTTTCTTTTTTAAACTCCTCAGATATATTCTTTAAAAAATCTCCCAATCCATCTCCATCACTATACATAAACCCTATAAAGCTCTTTCCATTTTCATAGTCACTTATCTCTGTTCCAAGCTCAATATCTTCTTTATATTCCTCTTTCATATTATTATAGAAACTTATTTTCTTTTTGCTTTCAGTATCTTTAACTCTATTTGAGAATATAAGCTTTCTTAAACACTCTTCACAGATAATTCCCTTATTATCTCCAGTTCCATTTTTTGTTCCTGTTAAATCCTTTATTTGCTCTCTAAGCTTTGGAATTTCTATTGAATAATCATCTTCTATTAGGCAATCATTTTCTACTGAAAAATCATCAAGTTTTACCCTTCCATCTTTTACATTTAAACCTATATTTTCTAGATCTCTCTCTAAATTCTCCACTGATATTTGAGCTGAGTTTCTTCCACAAAGTTCACACTTCTCAACTCCTATAAAGTCAAGATTCATCATTGGGAAACCTTTACTCTTTTCAATTGCTGTATTTTTAGCTAGTTCATCTATATCTTCCCAAATCTTTCTCTTATTTTTGCTATTGTCTCCACCAACTTTATACTCTGTTTTAGCAAAAGAGGCTACAATTTTTGAATTAGGAGCTTTTATTTTATATGCTTTTTTTACTTCATTGGCTATTTTTTTAGCTATATCTTCACTATCTACAAAAAACTTAGCATTTCCAGCTCCTATATAGATAATATCCTCTTTTTTTGCCCCATTATTTTTTAATATTTCTGGAACAACTATCTGATTTAGATAATCTAAAAGATAACTTGCTCCTCTTATTATTCTCAACTTATTAGTAGAAAATAAAAAATCTTTAATCTTAACTGTTTCCACAGTCATAATATATCTTGACATAAATACCCCCTTAGCTATTTATTTCTATCTTTCCATAACCATTTTTATTTTTGTAACCTACTCCATTTTCAATCCCATAATTTAATATGTTTTCAAAATTTTCAATAAGCTCACTATCTATATTTTCAAAATCTAGTTTTAATTTTCCTTTAAAAGCTGTTGTTGTATAATCTTTTAATTGAACCTCTACACTTTCCAAACTATTTTCAACTACACTTATTTTTTCAATACTCTCTCTTGAAATATTGATTTTATTTTCTTTAGGAAGAAGTTTATTAAATTTTCTCAATAACCAAGAGAAAAATAGATAGTTGGAATACTCACCTTTAAAATTAGAACCAATCTTAAATAGTGTTGGAGTTAAAAAATTAACCACTAATATTTTATCTTCTAATAACTTTTTACACTTTTCTAACTTTACCTCTTGTATATCCAAATTAAAATCTAAGATCTTTAGTTTCCTATTTTCTAACTTTAATTTAGTAATTTCATTTATTAGCTTATTTAGAAACTCTTTACCATCTATTTTTAATGATAAACTATTTTTTTCTAACTTAATCTCCTTTAGTTGAAATACTTCATCTTGTAAATTTAAACAGCTTAAAACTTCAGACTTTAAAATATTTTCTCTTATTTTTAGCTCTTTCCCCTTAAATTTAATTATTAACTTATACATCTATCTACTTCCTTTATGTGCTTATAATCTTATTTTACAACATTATTTTTAAAAAGCAATAGAACTACTCATAAATCTTTATTTTAAAAAAATTTTCTATTAAAATTACTTGCTATTTTACATATAAATTACATCTTGTTTATAAAAATCATAGTTTGGAATATAGCCATATTTATAACTTCTTAAATACTCCTCTTTATTTATTGGCATACACAATGTCTTGAAATATAAAGTTCCATCTATTCTTTTCTTTGAGATATTTTAATTTTATACTTCCCTTTTTCTTTTTTTGTGGAAGATTTTTACTTTTTTTAAAGTTGCTTTTTAAAAAACTATATGTTATAATCCTAATTAAGATAGAGAAGAGGGTAGAAAAAAGCTATTATTACTAAAGAAAACTACAAAGAGTGAAAAATAGAGGATATTATAACCTCTGTTATATAACAAGAATAGAAAAAAATTGTTTCTAATATAGGGAAGAAAATAAAAAGTGTATTTAAAATACAAACCTATACATACTTTATTCACATTGAACCAAGTATCATAAATTGAGGGTTTCAGCGATTTACCTATTAGGAGACATTACCATTTAAAATAAGGTTTAAAACACTTCTCTAAACATCATAAAACATCACTCCTATTTATTAGGAGACATTACCATTTAAAATAAGGTTTAAAACTTTAGAACCATCTCTCTTTTCTCTACCTGTCCATACAATTAGGAGACATTACCATTTAAAATAAGGTTTAAAACCCATTAATCTTATTGACATAACAATACCTCTTTCAATCAATTAGGAGACATTACCAGTTAAAATAAGGTTTAAAACGTGTAGAGTCTCTCTTTCGTTCTCTATTCCTACTAATCCTATTAGGAGACATTACCAGTTAAAATAAGGTTTAAAACTCAATATGGAGGTCCTTACATCTTTCGTTAATCTCATTATTAGGAGACATTACCAGTTAAAATAAGGTTTAAAACAGGTTTAATACTATCAACCTTAACCCCTAGGTGTTCAATTAGGAGACATTACCAGTTAAAATAAGGTTTGAACAAAAAGCACGATTAATTTCGTGCTTTTTAACCTAACAGGCAAGAAGTCACCCACTTCTATAAGTGGTGTGATGAATTGCCCATTTTTTTAGAAAAATTTTGAGTAATTATGATATAATATTAGCGTAAAATAGTGTGAGGAGGTGGACTGATGAAACAACTAAAAGCATATAAATTTAG
>OGXP01002798.1_pt1 | contig 10444 bp, 7 predicted proteins | sample 1576351 | NCBI WGS metagenome assembly OGXP01 (sample SAMEA3541517, study PRJEB24748) | human gut metagenome | biome: human gut; feature: human-associated habitat; material: faeces | place: China | collected 2012
AAACTCTGGAAATCATTCAGCAGAATTTCACAGCACTGCTCAATGCTCCGGAGATACAAATTCCTGTATCAGAAAAAGAGCCAACTCTTTAAACAGAAGAGGTACCTACTTAACGGTGCCTCTTCCCGGATTTCCTCCATATCCGCCTGATAGGGGGAGCCCCCGGCGTTGATCCGCTTGGCGATCTGATTGATATTCCGTCCGATGGCGGAAAGCTCCGCGGTGAACGCTCCGCTTCCGGTTTGCCATGCTCCGCCCCCGTTTCTCATAAGGATCTGGGATATCCCAGCAAGCATTTTTCATTTTCGGGCAAGGGACCTGAAAATCCGAAAAATCGCAAGCGGGTACTCGCTTGCTGTGCTTGCTATCGAAACCCTACCTTTGTTTTTCCCTCTGTTAATACTATAATTTGGAACGGAGATTTTGGCTGTTCGGAAAAGATATATCGTATAAATTGACAAAAAAAACGCCAGAGAAAAAATCCCTAGCGTTCATGATGTTATTGCTTATGTGCCATCTTCCGATAATCTATCGGCAAAATTCCTGTGCTTTTACGGAACAGCTCCGCAAACCGGCTGGATGTAGAATAGCCAATCATTTCCGCAATTTGTCCCATCGTAAAATCCGTATCTATCAACAAGTGTTCAGCTTGGCTCATGCGACGCTGTTGAACATATTCCGTGATCGTGCAGCCTTGTAATTGCTTGAAAGATGATTTCAACTTGGTTGTTCCCATGCATGCAATCTTGGCAAGTCGTTCCAGCGGAACGTCAAAAGCATAATGGTCGTTCAAATAAGCAATCACATTTTCCAGTTGTGCTATATCCTGATCGGTTAGCTGTTTTTCCTTGCGAGTGAGAAGCTTTTTCTGTTCTTCCACCACAAGAGAAACCGCCTCGGCAACCTTAGCTTCATAAAATAAACCTGCAGCAATACCATCTCCTCGATAGAGTTTTACTTCATGGAGCAACTTTGCCATGGCTGGAAAATCCGTTGTCTGATCCACCTGCTTGAATGCAGCAAGAGGATTTATATAATCACTCGGATACTGCTTTTTCAGATAGCCCTCATAATATGCAGGCATGACCTCAATACCGATGGAATAAATGGGAATCTTCTTGTGGATCAATGCCTTATAGGGCTTGTCACCTCCGATAAAAGTCTTGATACATCCGGCAGAAAGACTCCGGTATGGATTCAGTTCTTCGCCGGAGATTGATTCGTATTGAGTGATACTCAAACATTCCGGCAAATTAAATTCCATGAAAAAATCATCGTGGAAATAGAAGTCATGAATCTTAATATCATACAGGTCTTTTTTTGCATGGACCCAATAGAAGCCTTCTCCAAACTCATGAGAAAGCCTCCAACATTGTCCAGCAGAATTAAAGCTGTTGTTGTCATCTGCTGGAATAAAATGATTATCTGTTAAAAGCGGTTCATAGTAGTCCGCAATAATGCTATTGTCCAAATAACGGCCTCCTTTGAAACGATTGGACGAACCTTTGCAATGAAAGGACGAACATCTCCCTGAATTATTGTATAATCTTCGTCCTGTGAGTATTATAGGAGCGTAGTTAGCAGCAACTAATCATACTATAACAGATTCGGGGCGAAAGGTCAATCGCTCCTGAAACAAGGAGGAAAATTTTATGAGCAATCAAGAAACTGTGAGAAAAGGATTGTCCGTCAAGGACTTGGTAACGACAGGAATCTTTACGGCGCTGCTGTTCGTTTTCACGATGGTGGGCGGTGTTTTCTTTGCAACAAACCCGGTACTTACGTTCTATATGCCGGCAGGCAGCGCCCTGCTCTGCGGGCCAATCTACTTATTGATGGTCGCTAAAGTGCAAAAACGCTGGAGCCTGACGATCATGGGGGTTCTGATTGGCATTGTTTGGTTTGTGACGGGTATGCATTGGGCTTTTGCTCTTGGATATATGCTTATGGGTATCATCGCTGATTTTGTCGCTGGTGCAGGACAGTACAAAAGCAAAAAATTCAATATCATTTCCTACATCCTGTTCTCCCTCGGTGGAACAGGCTCGTATCTCGTGTTCTTTGCAGACCCGGATGGATGGGCGCAAACAATGTTAGGAAACGGGACGGAACAGGGCTACATTGATACCATGCAGGCAACGGCAAATACCGGGATTCTGATTGCAATGTTCGCAGCTGTGCTTGTGACGGCCACAATCAGTGCCATAGTAGGACGCCGGATGTTAATAAAGCAGTTTGAAAAAGCAGGTATTACAGCATGATGGGTGAAAACCGTAAGAAAGGGTTCTGGCTCGATCCACGGGCCAAACTCTTTCTTATTCTGATGTGTGTACTGGCGTCCATGGTTGCTCCGTCACTCGGATATCAATTTATACTTGTACTTCTGATTGCATTATTAGGAGTATTGTTCGGAAAGTGGAAGTATGCTGTAAACGCAGTGTGCTTCTATGCTGTTATCTGTGTTTTGACGGTGTGGATCATGACAGAGATGACTGGCACGTTGCGGACAATGTTTGTGGCGTTTCTCGGTCTGTTCCATAAGGTTTATGCCTGTGGTATGTTGGCCGGAATTGTCTTGTCAACAACGAAAGTCAGCGAATTTTTATCAGCAATGAACCGGATTCATGCACCCAAAAAGCTGGTTATCCCGCTGGCGGTCATGCTGCGCTACATTCCAACTATTCAGGAGGATTGGCGCTTTATCAAAGACGCTATGCGTATGCGGGATGTTTCCCCAACGCCAGCCGGGTTTCTTAAAAATCCGGGAATGACAATCGAGTGTATTTATGTACCGCTGATGATGGCAGCTTCAAAAGCGGCAGACGAACTTTCCATCGCTTCTATTACTCGTGGCATTGAAAACCCCAATCCCCGCACTTGCCTTGTTCAGATAAAATGTGGGGCTACGGACTGGATCGGAATGAGCGTTGCTGTTGCTTTTTTTGCACTCGAATTGTGTTTGCAGGGAGGTGTGATTGGTTGATTGAATTTGAAAATGTGTCTTTTTCATATCAGGGACAGGAACATAATGGCCTGCATGAAATCAATCTGAAAATCTCAGACGGCGAATGTGTCCTGTTCTGCGGACGCAGCGGATGTGGGAAAACGACAATTACAAGGCTGGTAAATGGTCTGATTCCGCAGTTTTATCAGGGTGAGTTACAAGGCCGCATATTGGTAGACGGGCAGAAAATCAGCAATCTACCTATGTATCAGATCGCGTCAAAGGTCGGTTCGGTTTTTCAGAATCCCCGGACACAGTTTTTCAACGTGGATACTGACAGCGAGATTTCTTTTGGAATCGAAAATGAGGCACTGCCTCCGAAAGAGCTGGCAGAGCGTGTAGATCAGACAACGGATGATCTGAATATTCAAAATCTGCGGAACCGCAATATTTTTGAGTTGTCTGGAGGGGAAAAGCAGAAAATTGCATTTGCGTCAGTCTATGCAATGAACCCGGAAATCTATCTGCTTGATGAACCTTCCTCTAATCTGGACATGACTTCGATCCAGGAATTAGCGGGACATCTGCGACTGATAAAGGCGCAGGGCAAAACCGTTCTGATTGCCGAACACCGTCTGTATTACCTGATGGATATTGCAGACCGCATTGTGTATCTGGATAACGGCAGGATTACAAATATTTTCACGCCGGAGGAATTGCGGCGGTTGCCTCAGGATATGCGAGAACGAATGGGACTTCGGGCAGTGGATTTGCAGGAGGTTCTTCCATTGACATGTCAGCCTGCATCTGGAAAGGAAATGCTGAAGCTATGTGATGTGGCGCTGCATTATAAGGAACGGTCGATTTTACATAATATCAATATTTCTGCTACAAAGGGTGAAGTGATCGGAGTGGTCGGTCACAACGGAGCCGGAAAGACTACATTTTCCCGCGCCATCTGCGGGCTTCACAAAGACTGCGAGGGACAATTCCTGGGGGAAGGTAAGCCGATGGATCGTAAGGCAAGGCTGAAACGTTCCTATATGGTTATGCAGGATGTAAATTATGAACTTTTTGCTGACAGTGTGGAAGCAGAGTGTTCCTTTGGTATCCGCAATCCAGATCAAACGCTGATAAATGCGACTTTGGAGGAACTGGGGCTTGCCCCATACCGGGAACGCCATCCAAACACACTTTCCGGCGGTCAAAAACAACGGGTGGCGGTAGCCGTCAGTATGATTTGTGGGAAAGACCTGCTGGTATTCGATGAACCGACCAGCGGCCTTGACTTTGACAGTATGACACAGGTGGCAGGACTGATCCGCAGGTTGTCCAATATGGGAAAGGTTATTTTCATTGTTACCCATGATTTTGAGTTTGTCTGCCGTACCTGCTCCCGTGTCCTGCATTTTGACGAGGGCGAAATGCCCGATGATGTACAAGTTACAATGGATGCCCTCCCGAAATTGAGAGAGCTGTTCTCTGTTTCAAATGGAAAGGAGAGGTAGTCTATGAAGCAGAAAAAGGAAAACAGAGTGGCTTTTCTTCTCCACTGGGCCGGTGAGCAGAAAATCTGGCTGTTTCTGGCGATTTTTCTATCGGCGGTCAGTGGTCTCTGCATTATCGTCCCTTACATTGGGATTTACAGGCTGATGGATGCCACATTTAACAATGCCTGCACAAAAGAACTTGTGATACAGACTGTGGCAATGATTGCCGCCGCTGTCACCCTGCGTTTTGCATTATTCGGCTGTTCCGGCGTGGCAGCCCATAAAGGCGCATACGGCGCACTGTTCAAAGTGCGCTGTATGGTTGCGGAACACATAGCCAGAGCGCCTTTGGGGGCCTTGAATGAACGGCGCACCGGGGATATTAAAACGGTTCTGAATGAAGATATTGAAAAGCTGGAGTTGTTCCTGGCCCATAACCTTCCTGACCTTGTGTGCTATCTGGTTGGGCCGGTAGTCATCTTTATTTACCTGATGACCGTCAATATTCCTCTGGCATTGATTTCCCTGGTTCCGCTGATCCTTGCTGTTGTTGTAATGGGGATGATGTTCCGCAACACGGATGACCTGATGGAACGGGCCAATCGCTCCATTACCACACTGAACTCGGTTATGATTGAGTACATCAGCGGTATGAAATTGATTAAAGCCTATAACATGGGGAGCAAATCGTTTCAAAAGTTTTCAGACGCTATCCAGGAAGAAAACGCCATGTGGAATGAAACTTCCCGGCGCATGGGGCCACCTTATGCGGCCTTTGTTGTTATCATCGAATGTGGGATGTTGCTGATGGTTCCAATCGGCGGAATGTTTTTCCTCAAAGTCTCACTGGCGGCCAGCGCATTTTTGCTGTTCGTCTATGTAGGTTCCATGTATCTGACGGAAATCCGCCCCCTGCAAGAACTGGGGACTAATTTTGCCAATGTACTGAACGCTGTTACCAAGACCAAAGAAATCCTGGATATTCCGATTTATGAGGGTGGAATGGACTTTCCCCAAAATCACGATATTGAACTTCGCAATGTCCGATTTTCCTATGACGGCAAGATCGATGTACTGCAAGGCGTCAACCTCAAAATCAATGACGGGGAACGCGTGGCTCTTGTGGGACAGTCTGGTGCCGGTAAAAGCACTGTGATTGAACTGATCTCCCGCTTCTATGATGTGCAGGAGGGCGAAGTGCTGATTGGCGGAAAAAATGTCAAGGAGCTTGACTACGATACCATTCTGAAAAATGTAGCCATCGTATTTCAAAAGACATTCCTGACCCGTGACAGCGTTTTAGAAAATATCCGAATGGGCAGCAACGCCACTCTGGAAGAAGTGCGGGCTGCTGCAAAAGAGGCGCAGATTGACGATTTTATCATGTTCTTGCCAGATGGATATGACACGAAAGTGGGCAGCTTTGGCTCTCGCTTCTCCGGCGGTGAAAAACAGCGGATTGCCATTGCCCGCGCTATCCTGAAGAACGCCCCCATTTTGATTTTAGACGAAGCCACAAGCGCCTCTGACCCGGAAAATCAGATGGAGATTGACAAAGCCATTCAAAATCTCTGCAAGGGAAAGACCGTCATTGTGGTAGCCCATCGTTTGAGCGCGTTGAAGATGTGCGAGCGTGTAGCAGTGGTTGAAAATCATACAATTACCTGTGTCGGAACCCATGAGGAAGTCCGAAAGAACAATGCTTACTATCGGAAGGCGTGGGAGGACTACGAAACAGCTCGGAATATTACTTATCAGTTGGAGGGAGGCGAGCAGCATGAGTAAGCATGATGTATTGAAAAAGAACCGTAATTTTTATATTGGCGTTGGCGGGACTGTTCTGGAAGGGCTTCTCTCCGGCAGCTTGTTCATGCTTCTTTACTCTGTCATGCAATTTCTGTGGTCAGGGCAGTTTGACATGAATCGGGCATTGATATTGACTGGTGTAATTGCGGTCATTTTCCTGTTTCGTATTCTGATTTACAGCTATGGTTATACCAAAGCGCAGATTGGCGGCGCAGAGGTCAGCAAAAACATCAGACTTTTTATGGGCGACCATTTAAAGCGTATCCCGCTATCCCGGTTTACCCAGGGACAGACCGGCGATTATATCAATACCATCACAAGCGATGTAAACAACTACGAAAAAATCCTGACCCATAAGATCGGTGATCTGGCAAAGAGTTTTGCACTGTCGCTCATGTTGATTATTTTTGTGATGACCATTTATGTGCCTGCCGGAATTATCCTGCTGATTGCCGACCTGCTTTTGATCCCTGGACTGTGGCTTTCTTTCCGTATGGTTCGGAAGTATGGTAAAGAAAAGAATGATATTTGTGCGGAGAATATCAGCAGCATTGTGGAGTATGTGTCTGGTATTCAAACTTTCCGGGCCTATAGCGTAGGTGGTTTGAAGAATAAAACCGTTATCAATGCCATGCGGGAGTTCTGCCGGATCAGCTTTGTGTACGAAGCAAAGGTACTGCCTATCGGTGCTGGATTTGGCATTTTAAGCTGGCTGTCCTGCCCGCTGGTTATTTGGACAGCGTATGCGCCCTGGGCCACAGGGACACTGAACACGGTAGACTATCTTTTGATCTGTATGCTGCCTTTGTTCTGTGCAAAGCTGGCAAACTCTATTTTTGTAGACCTCACCAGCTATAAAAACCTGATGATTTCCAAAAACAAAATCCTGGGTGTTATGGACGAGCCGGAAGAAACGGGCAGTATGGAGACATTCCAAACAGCTACACATAAGATTCGGTTTGAAGATGTGGATTTCTCCTATGTCCCCAGAGAGCCTGTTTTGAAACACGCTTCCTTTACGGTTCCCGATCAGAAGTTGACCGCCATTGTCGGGGATTCTGGAAGCGGAAAGTCTACAATCTTGAATTTGATTGCAAAATACTATGAAGCTGGCGGTGGTACAATTTCCATTGGCGGTAAGCCGATAGATCATGTGGCAGCAGAGCGGGTACTGGAACAAATCTCTATGGTGGATCAGGATGTATTTCTGTTTGATGATACCATCCGTGAAAATATCCGTCATGCCCGTCCTGACGCTACGGACGCTGAAATAGAGGCGGCTTGCCGGGAGGCGAACTGCGACGGATTTATTCGTAAGATGGAAAAAGGGTATGACACGCCAACCGGCGAAAATGGCAATCTGCTTTCAGGTGGTGAGCGGCAGAGGATTTCGATTGCCCGCGCTATCCTGAAAAACAGTCCTATCCTGCTGCTGGATGAAGCAACGGCGTCTCTTGATATTGAAAATGAGCTGGCTGTAAAGCAGGCAATCGCTAATCTTCTGAAAGAGAAAAAGACTGTAGTTATGATTGCTCACACATTGTCCATCGTGAAAAATGCAGATCAGATACTTGTTGTGGCGGACGGCAGAATTGCAGAATCTGGCACACATGACGAGCTTTTGACGAAAGGCGGGAAATATGCTGCCATGTGGAATGCAGAGCAAAAAATTTCCGCATGAACTTGTGATTACTGGTAATGATTGGGAAACGGCGAAGCAGGATGTTTGCCGGATAGAACATGCAATCAGTGATACAGCTTTTCGGAAGTTGAAGAAAAAAGTACAGGGAACCGAATAGCGCACGTCGGCCCTGCACTGCATAATGAATTATCTGCCCCCGAACGGGGAAAGAAAAAAAGTTGGTCTGGGCCGATAATTTCGCGTGCCCACTTTGGGAATACCATGCTTACCGGCGGTTTTGATAGAATCAAGGCCGCCGTTTCTTTTACCCTCAAAAGGGATGACGCGCTGACGCTGGCACTCACGGCGGCTTACAAGGAGGGAGCCGCACATGATACAACCTGACCGCCGACAAATTCTGACGATGTTCTCGCAACAGTCAAAAAAATCCAGACCGCCAAATGGGGACAGTCTAACTGTGGTTGCGAAAAAAGGCCAGAAGCCACCTACACCAGTGACTTCCAATCTTAACTTTTACCTATTTTACACCCCGATCAGCCCCTCTCTCCGGCTTATCTTTTCCCTGCTTTTCTTGAATAATCCTCTTATTAATCTCAAGCCGTTCATGAATGGATAATTTCTTCCTTTAATCCGTTTTCCTTTCCTAAAAGTTAACTATTTATTCTAATATACCTCTTACAAGCTCGATTCAAAAACTCATAGTCATGTGTTGCAACTATAATAATATATTTTTCTTCTGACAATTGTTTCATCAATTTTTCCACCTGACACATATGCCTAAAATCCAACCCACTGGTAGGTTCATCGAAAATAAGCAGCTTTTTTTCACCCATAACTGCCTGGCAAATAGCAAGCCTCTGTCTCTGTCCACCAGATAATATCATCGGATGATATTCTGCATACTCTTCCAAGTCAAATTTTTCAAGTAATTCCCTGATTTCTTGTTCAGAGGCTTCTTCATTTGCAAGCAGACATTCATTTTTCACACTATCTGAAAACAACTGATGATTGACTTCCTGCATGACCATCCCGAACAGTTTGGTCCGGGCCTTTTCCGACAGCTTTTTCCCTTGATACAGAATCTCGCCGCCTTTGGGCTTAAGCAGACCGCACAAGCAATTGCAAAAAGTAGATTTTCCGGCACCGTTTTTCCCTGTGATACCGATGATGTCTCCCGCTCTTGCAGATAAACTAATATTCTGAAAAATCATCTGTTTCTTTCTCTTACATGAAAGGTTACAAATCTGAAGTACTGCGTCTTCTGAGTTTCCTGTAATCTCCGGGATCTGTATCTGTTCAGGAACGATACTTCTGAGCCCCATTTGTTTTCGTTTCAGATCAGACAAAGCCTTAAACTCATCTGATGCAAATTCTTGTTCTATACGTCCTTCTTTCATATAAATAATTCTGTCTGCGAATTTCTGGATCCATGCCAGACGATGCTCTGCCACAACTACAGTATGTCCCTTCTCCTTAATTACCTTCATTCTTTCACTCAGCTTTTCCATCGCTGCTATATCCAAATTCGCTGACGGCTCATCCAGCACATAAATCTGCGGATTCATGGCATATACTGATGCAAACGCAAGAAGCTGTTTCTCACCACCTGACATGGAAAATACATCCCGGTCTTCCAGCTTCTCTATATCTAATTCATTTATTGTATTCTTAATTCTTTTTCGTATATATTCCGGTTCCACGCCTCTGTTTTCCAGGCCAAATGCCATCTCAGCATTAGAATTCGTATAAAAAAACTGAGTTCTTGGATTCTGAAAAACAGACCCTACAAGCTCTGCAATCTCATACATAGGCATCTCTGCAACATTTTTCCCGCAAACCGTAATCGCTCCATCTACGCTGACATCCCTTACAAAATGCGGAATCAATCCATTAATCAGTTTTGTCATTGTGGTTTTTCCACATCCACTTTCCCCGCATATCAATACGAACTCCCCATCCTGTATCTCCAGATTTATATCTGACAGAATTCTTTTTCCTTGCATTGTTACATTTACATTTTCAAACTTTATCATTTTTTTATCCCGCAATCACCACTATAAGTATTCCAAATGTTACCAAAATCATTACCAACCAGTCTGAAATTCCCATGTGAAGTGTTATTTCACTAGTCTTTTTTCCTGGGTTCTCAATTCCTCTTGCCACTGCCGCCGCTGCTATTTCATCCGATGTATTGACTGCAGACACGATCAATGGAACTACCGTACACTCCAAGCGGGATGCCCATGAGATATTCTGAAGTTTCATAGCAGCATTTATATGTACGAACTCCTCTTTCAAAGCTGGAAAATATCGAAGTGTCGTAGACATTGCTATGATAAATCCTTGTGGTAGATGCAGTGTATACATGGCAGCGATCATTTTCTGCATGGACGATGTTCGAAGCAGCAACAAACCTGCCAAAACACACGGCAACATACGCAATGAATAATTAACTAAAACTGGAAACACCATATTCATCCATGCGGGGCACTGCGGAAATACATACATTAGTAAAAGGTGGAAAGAAACAAGTAAAACGATACCTTTACCTGCCGCCTTATA
>OGXP01002802.1_pt1 | contig 10438 bp, 9 predicted proteins | sample 1576351 | NCBI WGS metagenome assembly OGXP01 (sample SAMEA3541517, study PRJEB24748) | human gut metagenome | biome: human gut; feature: human-associated habitat; material: faeces | place: China | collected 2012
CTCGCTGACGTCGCTTACCAGCTCAAATACCGGCATATCATCGCCGAAGATCATGCGTGCATTGTGGAATGCGGTGGTGTGGGCCTTGCCCATCCAGCCGGCGCCGATCAGACCGATTTTAATTTCCTTGCTCATAAGTTTTTCCTCCTCAAAAAATCTCAATACCTTTGTTGGATTTTATCGAAAACGCCTTGTGCGTTTCTTACAATGTGAATAGATGAATGGTTTCCGGGGTCCGGCTCATCATCGAGCCAGACCGATCGGAGAGAACAGCGCGTAGACGCAAAGCATCAGGATGAAGCAGGTCAGCGCGGCGGGTTTTACATACTTCCACGGGGTCAGGTCAACAGCCTTGGAATCCTCGAGGATAAAGTCGGTAGCACGGGGCTTGAACTTGCCGATGAGCAGCATCAGTGCCAGGTCTACCGGGAACAGTACCGAAAGAACATACAGGTAATGCACATTCAGCGGCAGGAACTTGGAGATCGAGTACAGGATAACGTGTACGACCAGCGTGATCTTCGGTGCGCAGGCCGGAACGCGCTTGGTGTAGAAGCCTACCAGCACGATCGCGAGGATCGGCATGGAGTAGAAGCCGAAGCACTCCTGCAGGAAGTCATACAGACCGGACGGTGCATTGCTGACGAACGGCGCTACGCAGATGGATACGATCGCAAGACCGGTACCAACGCGCTTGCCTACTCTTACCAGATGCGAGTCGCTTGCGGTCTGGTTGAACAGCGGACGGTGGAAGTCCAGCGTGTAAAGCGTTACACAGCTGTTCAGTGCCGAGTTAAAGGACGACAGGATCGCACCGAACAGAACCGCTGCGATGATGCCGAGCAGCCAGTTCGGAACAACTGTGGTGATCAGAGACGGATATGCCAGGTCGCTGTTTGCCAGGCCGTCTCCGAAGAAGCGGTAAGCCAGCAGACCGCAGATGGTGATGAAGAACGGATCCAGCAGCTTGAGGAAGGCGGTGAACACTGCGCCGCGCTGTGCCTGCGCCAGATTCTTTGCTGCCAGCGTGCGCTGGATGATGGACTGGTTGGTGCACCAGTAGAACAGGTTGTTGAACAGCATGCCGAGGAACAGGACCGGCCACGGAATCATCGGAGGCAGGGCGTTCGCCGGATTGACCGCGTTGAACTTTTCTGCCGGAACATTGGTGATGAAGTCCTGAATACCAGCAAAGAAGCTGCCGTTGCCGAGGATGCAGATGGACAGGATCGGAATCAGCAGACCGCCGATCAGCAGGCCCACGCCGTTTACGGTATCAGATACCGCAACTGCCTTCAGGCCGCCGAAGATTGCGTAGATGGAACCGATAACGCCGATTGCAACACACAGGATCGCAATACTCTGATAAGTGGTGATGCCGAACAGCTGATCCAGATGGAAAATCTGGTTGAAGGCCAGCGCACCGGAGTACAGTACGGTTGGCAGGTAAGTAAGCATGTAGCCGAGCAGGAACAGGAACGAGATGATCTGCTTGGTGGTGCGGTCAAATCGAACCTCCAGAAATTCCGGAATGGTGGTGATGCCGGCTTTCAGATACTTCGGCAGGAAGATCAGTGCCAGCGCCAGCAGCGCGATACTTGCGTTTACCGACCAGCTCATGGCGCCCATGTTGGTCGAATAGCTTTGTCCGGCCTGTCCGACCAGCTGTTCGGTGGACAGGTTGGTCATTTCCAGTGAACCGGCGATGACCAGACCACTCAGGCCGCGTCCTGCAAGGAAGTAGCCTTCCTTGGTGGACAGGTTCTCCTCCTTGGTCTTGTACCATGAGATCAAGGCTACAAGACCGGTGAAGGCGATGAATGTCAAAATGATAATCAAATGTTTCCACCCCTCTTTCGAATAAGAAAACTCTATTATATCGTAGAATTTCCTATTCTTGTTTTTTTCTTTTCCCTTCGTCTTTTTAACTCAAAAGAAACTATTTTTTGTGTTTTTGTTCGTTTCCCTTTCGTTGTACCTATCATATATCAAATTCTCACATTCATCACTACACAGGATAATAATAAAATATCAAAATTTTATACTTTTTATCAGTATTATTTTTTGATATAATTGTATAAGAAAAGCGAATGACAGCATTTCCATACCATGATATGGTACAAAAAAGGAGTTGACACCAATTATGCTTAACGATATGGGTATTCTGGCAGATTCTGTCCGCTATTACCACGATGCAGATGCCTTCACCGCGACTAACCTATACCATGTTCCGCACGCAGGCAGCTACCATTGCGACGAAACATACGGTATGCAGCGTAATTATCTGGATATCTGCCAGATGCTTATTGTAGATGAAGGCGAACTGTCGGTCACCTACCGCGGTGAAACACGCACCGCCGGTCCCGGCAGCCTGATCCTGCTTGACTGCAGAGAACCGCACAGCTATCACGCCCTCACACCGATCCGCATGCGCTGGTTCCACTTTGCAGGCAACGGCAGCACGGCCTATACACATCTTATCCTCAATACGCACGGGTTCATCCTGCCCACCGGAAGCAATGCCGAGATTGAGGAATGTGTCCGCCGCATCATGGTCTCGGTGCACCAGAACCAGCCCAATCCTCATATTATTTCCCTGACGATCAACAAGCTGCTCGTTCTGCTCGTGCTCGTGCTCGGGGAAAAGAAAAAAAGCGATCTCGAGATCGCCATTCAGGACTCAGCCGACTATATGACGTACAATTTTGCGGACAAATCGCTCTCCATCGAACACCTGTCCCAGCGTGCTGCGCTCAGCACCTGCTACTATATGCGTAAGTTTAAGGAATACCAGTCGGCAACACCGCATCAGTTTTTGCAGACTGTGCGTCTGAGCGCCGCAAAGCAGCAGCTGCTCACCACCTCGCAGAGTATTGAGACCATCGCAGATAACTGCGGTTTCTCCAGTGCTTCGCACTTTATTATGGCCTTCCGTAAGAGCACCGGCATTACCCCGCATCAGTACCGCACCCAGTGGAAATAAAAAGCACACTCTCCGTACTGCGTCCACCGGATTGAACGGTCGCGTGTACAGACAGGCAAGCGCAGCTGTGCTATCCGAACGGTGATATTCATCAGATTGCTGCACGAAATGTCGTTTTTATGACACGTATTGTATAGCAGACCAGTTGTGCGCTTATACAGATTATGGTATAGCAATCAAAAATCAGGTACATACACGGTGCCTGAGAGATAGGCAAACCCATCAAAAGATGGGGGACGCAAAGCCGGAAGGGTCTAAGGCGGCAAAAGCCGCAATGACAGCCGGTTGCAAGCATCAGTGAAGACGCTGTTAACCTCTTCTGCGCTTTATTTGGCAGAAGGAGGTGTACGCCATGGAAAAGAATCTGGCAAGCCGATTCGCGGTGCAATACACTGCTCGTAGAGCAGGTAAACCCCTGCCCTTTTGTGCTGTTCCAACAAAGATATAAAAACGCTTTCAAGTCATGAGTAGCCATGTCTTGAAAGCGTTTTTTTATTTAAATTTGAAGCCGTTAAGGCAGATAAAACAAGGAGGGAAAGTTATGAAAAAAACGATTGTTATCGACAATAGTATCATTGTGTTTGTTGCTACAATGGCGCCGACTGTGGCGTTTGCGGCGGTCGCAGAACTCGAACGCGAGTACATCCTCCAGTGCCAGCGCGAGGGTATCGCCATTGCCAAGACAAAGAGCCAGTACACCGGACGCAAGCCGATACCGCTGCCGGACAACTACGAGTGGGTTGTTTCCCGATGGCGTGCCGGAGAGATTACCGCAATCGAGGCTATGTGGCAGACTAGACTTAAACCTAACACCGAGTTCATGGAAAACGGTCTGGAGGCCGAACTGGACGATCAGCCGGGCTACAACCGGTATGACTACAAGAACAAGGACACGGATAACAGCCGGAACGGGCACAGCAGCAAAACCCTGCGCACCAGTTTTGGCGATGTAGAGGTATCTGTGCCGCGAGATCGCAAGAGCGAATTCGAACCCAAGGTGCTGCGGAAAAATCAGACCAGCATCAGCCAGGACATCGAGGATATTTTCATTGCCTGTACGGATAATTTGACCGGTTTTTCTGCGGCGATCGAGGCGGTCTATCCCAAGACGGAAATCCAGAACTGCATCATCCATCAGCTTCGAAATTCCAGCAAATATGTCTCTTACAAGGATTTGAAGGCACTTATGGCTGACTTGAAAGCAGTCTACGCAGCGGTAGATGAACCGGCTGCTTTGGACGCGTTAGACACGTTTGCAGAACACTGGGACAAGAAATACCCCAAGATTTCTCAGTCGTGGAGGGATAACTGGGCAAATCTCAGCACTTATTTTAAGTTTCCTCAAGAACTTCGGCGGCTGATCTATACGACCAACACGATTGAAGGCTTTAACCGTCAGCTCAGGAAGGTAACCAAGTCGAAATCCGTGTTTCCGACCGATGACAGCCTTTTCAAAATGCTACAGCATGAGCCGAAAACCTGCAAGCGCTGCACGGTATGCGCTCAGAAGCGGAGGAACAGCAGATGATTACGAACGAGTACGGTATCCACACCTTTTCATTGAAATTACAATGCAAATATTCCGAAATCCAGAATATTATCGAACAAAACGACTGTATTCACACCAGCAAAGGACAATTAGGTCTTTTATCGTATTACCAGATGCCGCAGTTCAAGGATATCGGCGTTGAAATTCACTTGGGGCAATCCATCTCGCACCCGTGCTGGCTGATACTGATTGTCAACCCATCCTCCCTGCTTACCGGTACCTATGAACCGACCGCATTATTTTAGGCAGACAAAGAGTCTGTTCAGCAGTTAAAGCACCACCTGCGAAATATCCTTGATAAAATCGGCGTTGACCGGCCGCTCAAGGGGTTTAAGCTGTCGAGGTGTGATTTGACCTGTAATCTGTATTATGATCGCAAGGCCGATATTCAAGATCGTTTGGATATTTTCAGGAAATCCTTTCCTATCCCCCATTACAGCGCGGTTAAGTTTGGAAAATACGTAAATTTCGATGAAAAATTTAAGGGAGCCAATAAGCATTCATCGAGTTAACGTACTGGAAATGGTTCGGATAACGGCTTGTTTCAGGGTGTTTGAGCCTGCTTAAACAGCATGATTTGACATTCAATCGCCAACATTAGAATAAGCATACATGAATTAAAGTGAAATGTGCTTATCACCCATATCGAGGAGGTTTTGTTATGCCGAACGATGAAATCTTGACCGTAAAAGAAACCGCTGCCCTGCTCAAGACCACGCGCTAGCAGGTGCGCAAGATGATCGCAAATGAAGAACTCCCGGCCGTAAAGGTTGGCCGGGAGTGGAGGGTGCGGAAGGCGGGGATTATGGAGTTTTTTTGAGGTGAATTTGTAAACATACCTATTGGGTCATGTAGCCGTATATTTTCCGCATCAACACATCCAGATAAGGTTTTCTTTCGCGCTGTAGAATATAATTTGATCCTGTGGAAGATGAAGAGTTTGGCTGATATATTTTCGCCGATGCTCCAGATTGGCAATCTGAGCTGCCGTCAGAGATGTGCTATGTCGCGAGATTGGCGCTGCTTTATCGGCCAATAATCAAACGGGAACATGATACAGGGACAGCATTGGCTGAAACAATGCTAGATCGTTAGCATAATCTCTTTGATCCGAGCGCAGCACATATACGATACAGATGCAATGATGCAATATATCTTTCAAGCATCAAATTCCACACACAGGATCAAAAATGATCAATCAATGCGAAATGGCAGGAGCACTTCATTCATGCGTTCAATATTCTGTACGACGCTGTCCTTGCGGCGGATAGCGAGGCTGACATAAAGCGTATCAATGAGGGAGAACTGCGCCACGCGCGGCGACACGAAAAGCTGCTCGGGCGAATACAGCTCAAGGCAGATGTCGCTGACCTCTTTGAGCGGCGTATCCGGGTAGCCGGTGATGCCGATGGTCGGCGCGCCGCACTCCTTCGCGGTACGCACGGCCGACACGATTTCGCGCGTCTTGCCGGTATGCGAGATGGCGATAACCGCCGTATCCGGGCCGCATTGGCTCGCCTGAATCTGCATCAGGTGCGAATCGGTCAGCGAAACCGCGCGGATACCGATGCGCATGAGGCGGATGTAGAAGTCCTCCGCGATGGTGCCGGACGCGCCGACGCCGAGGATGAGGATATTCTCCGCCCGGTTGAGCACCCCCACCGCCTGCTCGATTTTCTCGAAATCAAGCAGCTGGAGCGCCCGCTCGAGCGTGTCGATATTCCGGCTGAACACATTCTCCGAAATGGTCGAAATACTATCGGTTTCGGACAGATCTTCAAAAATCGTGCGCACCGACTTAGGAGAATATTTCGCCAGCAGCAGCTTTACCTCGCTGAAGCCCGCGCAGCCGACGATCTTGCAGAATCGAATAATACTCGACTCCGCGATGTCAAGCTCGGCCGCCATCTGCTGAATGCTGATCGAGGTAATATGTACCGGATCGGCTAAGATATAGTCCGCAATCCGCTTTCCAACCTTGGATAAAGTCGAATACTGCGACTGAATTGCGGCATAAACGTTCTTGTCCATGCAATCACCCTGCACTTCCGCATCATATAGTAATTTCATTGTATCACAAAACATCGACCTTGTGAAGAATGCACAAAATTGAATATTATTCTTTTTACAATATGATTTATTGAATTTTATTCCGCTCAGTGCTATACTTGTAGATGTTCGGTGGAACGGACTTCCACTGAAAGGGTATAGCGAGAGACGAGTCCGGACAACGTCTCAAAGGCAGACCCACTCCCGATGCGCCCGGCGCACCGGACGGTCTGTATCGCTGCAACTGGTAAAAGAAAAATAAAAAAGGACTGAGCAAAACCATGGGCAAATCCAGCAACCCGACTTTCGCGGGTGATAAGGAATTTGAGAAGATCCATCTCAAGGAAAAGTTCTCCTACGGCCTCGGCGATGTTGCCTGCAACGTTGTCTACGCCCTGACCACCTCGCTGCTGATTTACTTCTACACCAACGTAGTCGGTATCTCGGCGGCTATGATCGGTACCATCATGCTGTTCTCCCGTTTCTTCGATGGTATTTCCGACGTACTTATCGGTCATCTGGTTGACCGCACGCATTCCAAGCACGGCAAATCCCGTGCATGGATTCTCTGGATGATGATTCCGTACGGCATCGCAGCCATCCTGCTGTTCACCGTTCCGCCTGCAACCCCGATCGTCAAGGGCATCTACGTTTTCATCACCTATAACTTCTGCACCACCGTTGTCTACACCGCACTCAACCTTCCGTATGCAACGCTGGCTACCCTGATGACCCGCGATACCGACCAGCGCGCCGTTGTCAACCTGTTCCGTACCGGTATGTCCGCCCTCGGCAACATGGTCATCACCGCCATTACCTTCCCGCTGGTTACCCGTCTGGGTGACACCCAGCAGGCATGGATCGAGGTTTCCATCCTCTACGCCATCGTTTCCATCATCATGCTGTTCATCTGCTTCAAGAACTGCCACGAGCGCGTCAAGGAAGAGACCAAGACCAAGGACGGCAAGAACGTTCCGCTCTGGATGGGCATCAAGCTCTGCGTCACCAACAAGTACTTCATTATGTTCTTCATGCTTGCTGTGTTCCTGTCCTTCTATGAGGCAGTTACCGGCACCTGCAACGCATACTACGCACAGTACATTCTCGGCAACCGCGACCTGCTCGGCGCACTCGCGTCCTTCGAATCCATTCCGCAGATCGTCACCGTTCTTGTCCTCTCCCCGTTCATCGCCAAGTTCGGCAAGCGCAACGTAGCGCTGATCGGTGCGATCGTCGCCGTTATCGGCACGGTTTCCCTGTTCATCAACCCGAGCGCCCTCAATCTTGCGCTGTTCGCCTGCGTTATGCGCGGCATCGGCAAGGGCTGCTTCCGCGGCGTAAAATACTCCATGCTGGCTGACGTTATCGAGTACGGCGCATGGAAGAGCGGCATCCGTGTACAGGGCCTGATGGTATCTGCTACCACCGCCGGCCAGAAGTTCGGCTCCGGCATGACGAGCGCGATCTTCGGCGCCCTGATGAGCCTTGTAGGCTTCGCCGGCACCGCAACCATCAATGCCGCACAGTCTCAGATGCTCATCGCCATCTACATCATCGGCAACATCATCGCTTGGGGCGGCATCGGCGTTCTGCTGATCTTCTACAAGCTCGATAAGATCTATCCGCGCATTATCACCGAGATGAAGCAGCGCGAAGCTGCCGAAGCAGCAAAAACGACCGCAAACGCCTGATTTCCCCCGCACTCCCTCATTTATACGCATCATCTTTTTCTTCCCTTATATGGAACAGCCGGCGGAGTCAAGCATTCCTGCCGGCTGCCCCCATATTCTACCGCAAATAAAATTCTGTAAATATCCACCATTTATATGAAAGGCGTGTAACAAATGGAAACCCTGTCCTACGAAAAACGCATCGAACTCGGTAATCTCGTCCCGGCACTCGGCCAGTTCAAGGTCATGGAAAAAATCCCGCAGTATCAGCAGTGCGAGGTGCACAACCTCGTGGATGCGCCCGCCGAGGTGCCCGAAACGCTGCGCCACGTTGTATTCAACATCGAGCGCGGCCAGACGCTTCACGAAACCATCGACTTTCTCAATATGTGCCCCGACCTCAAAAACATGGACATCATCTACGCCAACGAGCTGGATGACGGCGCGGTCCGCTCGGGCAACTGCAACGTTGCCTACGAAATCGCGAAATCCATCGGCATGAATTACGCCTACGGTCTGGAGTTTATCGAGCTGGTAAATCCCGAGGACAACAAGGGCTTCCACGGCAACGCCCTGTTCTCCCGCTGGCCCATCCGCTGGGCGAAGGTCGTCCATATGCCCGAGCAGTACAACTGGTACTACGACCGCCAGAAGCGCATCGGCGCACGTGTCGCCATCGTCTGCTCGCTCGACATCGGCGGACGCGAGGTCGGTGCGGTCAGCGTTCATCTGGAGAACCGTGCGGACAGCGAGGGCCGCGAAGCGCAGATGGCAGTCGTATATGATGAGATCAAGCGTTCGTTCGCGCCGGACACACCGGTCATGATCGGCGGCGACCTGAATACCAACACCTTCGACGGCAACGACATTCCGGGCTTCACCGCGCTGTTCAACGACCCGGAGCGTCTCTCCAAGCACATGGAGCACGTTGAGCAGTACGAGCGCGTTCTGCCGCAGGCGGAGGAAAACGGCTTCTCCTACCGCGAGTTCAGCAGCATCGAGGGCACGCGCCGCAAGCCGATGCCGGGCGGCAAGAGCATGCTGCTCAAGCTGGACTGGCTGATGGCGCGCGGCATGGAATGCGTCGATCACGGCACGATTTCGACCGAGACGAAGGACTGCACCTGGGCCGAGCCGGGCAGCGCGCTGGCGAAGTTCACAGGTCCCGAGCTGTCCGACCACAACGCCTGCTGGGCAGACTGTCGATTCGCAAAGTAAATACTGAAATCTATTGTAGAAAGCTGCACACGCTGCATACATATTGGCAGCGTGTGCACTTTTTATCGAGTGAGGAGAACCTACATCAAATGAGTGGAATGATACAATACCTGCGCGAACTTCATTTCGCCTCGGTCGTAGTGCGGCTCGCCCTTGCGATGCTGCTCGGCGGCTGCATCGGTCTGGAGCGCGGACGCAAGCGCCGTCCGGCCGGTTTCCGCACCTATATGCTCGTCTGTCTTGGCGCGGCGCTGACCGTGCTGCTCAGCCTGTACGAATTTACCATGGTGACAGGGCCGTGGTCGGATATTTGCGCAGAGATCGGCATAAAAACCGACGTTTCGCGTTTTGGCGCACAGGTCATCAACGGCATCGGCTTTCTGGGCGCAGGAACCATTCTCGTTACCGGCCGCCAGCAGGTCAAGGGCCTGACCACTGCCGCTGGTCTGTGGGCGTCGGCCTGCACCGGCCTTGCGGTCGGCGCAGGATTTTACGAGTGCGTGCTCATCGCATTCGCGATGATATTTCTCAGCATCCGCCTGTTCCCAATTATGGATGCGTACATACAGGAGAACGCGCGTGACATCAATCTGTACATGGAGTTCCATTCGCTCGGGGACATCAGTACCATCATCAATCAGCTGAAAGCGCAGAACGTGCAGATCTACGACATCGATATCGAGCGGAACAAAAGTGGCGAGGCGCTGCACCCAAGTGCGATCTTCTCGATCCGCCTCAATGAAAAAATACCGCACACGCAGCTTCTCTCCGATCTGGCGGAGCTGGACTGCCTTTGCGTGATCGAAGAGCTGTAAGGAGTGGACTGCTATGTTATCTGTTTTTGACGGCCTGCGCGACGTGACGACGCTTTCCGTGTTCGTGCGTCTGGCCTGCGCGCTCATCTGCGGCGGCATTATCGGTATCGAGCGCTCGTACAAGCGCCGCCCGGCCGGCTTCCGCACGCACATC
>OGXP01002803.1_pt1 | contig 10433 bp, 11 predicted proteins | sample 1576351 | NCBI WGS metagenome assembly OGXP01 (sample SAMEA3541517, study PRJEB24748) | human gut metagenome | biome: human gut; feature: human-associated habitat; material: faeces | place: China | collected 2012
GGTCTAAGTCGATCTCTATCGTGTCATCTGGTTTTTGTTGGGACAAAAGAACAACCGTCTCCACATGTGTCGTCACCTTCTGGTGAACACATTTCCCCAACCTCGTCACCTCTTAATGAGTACATTTTTTCATTGTTCAACGCTTCTAAAATTTCCACTTTATTCTGCTCCATTATGACACCCTCTCTTTCTTGTGATTTGCCTTGTAGTCTGCTTTCGCATCCATTATATTTAAGTTCTGATCACATTTCAGGATAAAGGTTAACTTGTACGGTGTCGGGTTTCCGTCTTCATCATACCCGCCGACAATTACCTTTTCCACAATACTCTCAAACACTACACGGTCAAATTCATCCATTGTTTCTTCATTTTCCAGTGTCTTACGGAGCTGCGCCATACGCTTGCTGACATTCTTCTGCTGTCCGATATTCTCTTCCAGATATGCTTTTTCCTCTGTCAGCTTATGAAGTTTACGGAGAAAACTGTTATTCTTTTCTTCGTATGCTTGCTGTTCTATTTTACCATCAATCAACAGATCTGTTAACCTGCTTTTTCTTGATTCTACATTATTGATTTCCTTTTCCAGCTGTTTCACTCGTTTTAATTCCGTATCGTCATTTAATACTTCCTCTATGGTATGCAGTACCGAATCCAGCACATCATCAAAATTATCGGTTAGTAACCGGAAAGCTTCCAGAAATGCTCCCTCGATAATTACTTCATCAATGGCTTTACAATGCGGGCAACTTTCAATTCCGTTCTTTGTGGCATTCATACACTGCCATACCGGTTTTTTCGTTACAGTGGTCTGATGCCTTGTTCTTCTGGAAAGTTTATGTCCACAGTATCCGCACTCCAGCATACTGCTGAAAGCAAACTGTCGGGTGTAACGTTCCCGGTTTCCGGTAGTAGGTATTACTTTAGTTTTTACCCGCTCGCTGTGGATAGCTGCTACCCTGTCCCAGATTTCTCTCGATACAATCGGCTCATGATGATCCCTGATATAATATTGTTCTTCTTCTCCTCTATTATCAAGCCGTCTTTTCGATATGGGATCAAGCGTAAAAGTTTTCCCTTGAAGAATATCTCCTTTATACTTCTCATTTGTGAGAATTCCCATCACACTGCCGCCGTCCCACCTAACTACACCTCTTTTATTTTTAATTTCCATTTCTGTCAATCTTTTCGCAATGGTGGTACTGCCATATCCCTGTATATACATATCATACATAAAACGCACTATTTCCGCTTCTTTTTCATTAACGGTAAGACTCTTATCCTCTGGGTGATAATCATAGCCGAAGCACCCATTGAACCCTACCAGTTCTCCTCTTTTCATCTTCATTTTAACTCCCATCTTTACATTACCGGACAGAGATTCCACTTCCTGCTGTGCCAGTGAACTCATAATTGTCAGAAGAAGTTCTCCGTTCATATCCATTGTATTGATATTTTCTTTTTCAAATATAATGGGAATTCTCTGATTCGTAAGCATCCTGACATAGTTCAATGTATCCAGCGTATTTCGTGCAAAACGGGAAATTGATTTCGTAAGAATCATATCTATTTCGCCATTCATACATCTCTGGATCATTTCTTGAAATCCCGGTCTTTTATCTGCTTTTGTTCCGGTGATCGCTTCATCCGCAAAAATTCCGGCAAGTGCCCACTGGGGATTCTCTCTGATTTTATCCTCGTAATAGGCTTTCTGGGATGCAAAACTCCCCAACTGCTCATCCCCGTCTGTAGATACCCTGCAATATGCAGCTACCCGGATTCTGTCAATCTGCACTCCTGCTCTTCTTCTCCCTCTTCCGTTGGAAAGTGGTTTTGTTGCCTGTAAAATTTCAACCTGTGTGTTTCTCATACATTTCCTCCATTTCTCTCACCTGCCACATTTTTCTTATGGCTTTTCTTCGTTTCTGTGTTGTTATCATACATCTAAAATAAAATATGAACGATTGTTGAAATATTTTCTCTTCCATGATTATTTCCTCTTTCATTTTTCTATTCTTCAAGCCAAAACCGACTGTTTTTCCAAATCATTTTCAATAACATGATACATATCCATCAGCTTTGCTCTCACTCTGTTATATTCCGCTTCAGACAATCCCCCTGCCCGGAATAATTTTCTTACCAGTGCTATCTTCTTTGCATATTCCAGTTCTTTACGCATTATACCTCCCCCTTTCCTATTATATTTTTCGGAATCACCTCATTTCTGCTGCGATCTGCAGTTATTTGTGAATCTGGGGTTGGCTTCCATTCATATCATCTGTCGTTATCGTTTCAGATAACCTCTACCCTTTCGGGATATGGGCACCTCCTTCTCGAAGCATTCCCACCGTTTCCGGAGTGTCTGTCTGCGCTCTCCGAGCATCCGGTTCATGGCGACAGTCTGTTGACAGATCATACAGCTCATTTATTTTTCAATGTGCGATCAGTTTTTATAGTGCACTTTTTTGTGCACTTTATTTTACTGTCATTATATTCCTGTGTAAAACCAAAGTCAATACACAAGTGCACTTTTTTGTGCATTTTTCTGTTTACAAATGAAATTTTTAGTAGTAAAATAAAATTAAACTTGAAAACACTATAAAAAGGATTGGGAAATCATGAACTTTAATCTTAAATTAAAAAAAATACGCCAGTTCCGGGGAATGACCCAGAAAGAACTGGCGCTTAGATTAGGAATAGGAGAAAAAGACGGGCATCGCATTGTTCAATATGAAAATGGAAGTCGTGTCCCGAAAAAAGATTTGGTAGATCAGATTGCAAAAATTCTGGATGTAAACCCGTGGACATTATATGACACTGCCGGACGGGATGCTTCTGAGATGCTGGAATTGCTTTTCTGGCTGGATGAATTTAATCCGTCCTCTATCAATATGTTTCTTCCTGAGACCTACCCTGACGAAAAATGCAACGATAACGGTGATACCACCGTCCGTTATCACGATAATGATGAATGGCCGGCTCATCCTCCGGTCTGCCTGTGGTTTAACTATGGAATTTTAAACGATTTTCTAAAAGAATGGCTCATAAGAAAAAATGAACTAAAAAACGGTGAGATTACCAGAGACGAATATTTTGAGTGGAAAATCAACTGGCCTATGACCTGTGATGACTGTGGAAAACATGAACCGAAGAAAAAATGGCGGAAACCGCCCGTTTCCGCCTAAACATATTACATACCAGTCTCACAGTCTCATTTTATCCATGAGATTGTGAGACTAATTACAATCAGCACTTATGTATCTGAATTTTTATCCATAAAAGAGGTTCTTTTGCCAGTTTTTCTCGATTCTTTTCTAAAACCTTTGTTCCAGAAACTTTTTCCGCATATTCCAGTTTTGATACTGTTGTTATCACCGTTGCTTCGCATTCAATAATCTTTTCATCTATAAGTGGCGATAATTTTGCACTAATCTCTGCGGGAATATGTCCTAATGATCCAATTTCACTTCTAACCTCTATCGCATTTGCATCAAAAATATTCTCCGGTTCTCTCACCAAAAAAACTTTTTCCCCATCTGTCAATTTGGCTATATTAACGGGTCTATTTTCATATTTTGTTCCGACAACCATTTGTTGCTCTAACATACTTTGCAGTCTATACCAATCAACACGTAATAAGTCTTCGCTGTTAAACAAATTTTCCTGCCATTCCTGCTCTGTTGAACACCAGCTTTCTTCTAATTCCGCTTGTGCCCTTTCCTGTTCTTCTTCCGATTCCCAGTCCTGCAAATCCAACTCTTTCAGACACCATTCTTCACAATTGACTTCTGTGGAATTACTTTCAGAAGTGATCTTCATATGTTCTTCGCCTTCACAGATCAGCCAATTATGGTTCACAATTCCTTTTATTGAAAGTTCTGGGAATTTTTCTTTTACTTTTTTCAAAAAGCCAGGAATCAACTGATACCCTAAGCTATTTACCTGACCCAGTGAATGGATAACATTCCACTCTTCGTCATAATCCCCCAGCCAACTATACTCATCGATTCTATTAACCTCATAGCTTTCTGAATTACAATGAACTCGCCATGCTTCTTTCATAAAGAATGTCAATTCATTCAGTTTTTCTTTCGAACCATAAAAAAATATCGTACAATCTCCTGTATCTGCTGCCATTTCCTCTCCTTTAGCACATATATGTTTTCACAAAATAAGTCTCACAGTCTCATCAAATTAATGAGATCATGAGACTTATTTTTATCATACACCTTTAAAAATCGTATATATACCGTTTTTTTGCATGCAAAATTCAAAAGTTTGGTGTGTAGTCTCATGTAAATCTCATCAGTCTCATTTTAATATGAGTCTTATAATTTCCATTCACCCGCTTTTTTATCATAAGAAACTCCACATTTTTTTCGGATTTTTGCATAATCTCTAAATACAGTTGCCCTCGAAATGTCTAAAACAGCCATAACTTCTTCAACGGTCAATTTATTATTTGCTTTTATCATTTTAAAAATCGTGGTCTCACGTTCTGTTAATTCATTTTCTTCAGCATATTCATAGACTGCTGTTTCTGTAATCGGAATGTTAATTCTAAATACGTCATTCTCAATTAATTCCGGTTTTCCTCCCGGAGTATAAATAGGTGTGTATTTGTATAAATTCCTAACCCCGGAACCTATTGTATCAGCCAACCCTACAGCAACAAAGAATCTTGCCAAAATCGGATTTTTAGGATATGGTGTAAATTCCGTTTCCAAGATATTCCCCTGACGCCGTGGTCTACACCAGTTTTCCGTCCGAATCCAGTCTTTTTCAATAATGACCTTTGCCGGAAACGCACTGGAAAAATCTCTATGAACCAAAATATTACTTACAACCTCTCTTGAAATCAAATCTCTGACACTAGTTCTCACATTATCAACCAGATAGAATTTATCTGATGTGTGCTTTGCTATAAACTCCATTAAAATTTCATAACTCTCAATCAGATTCGTTTTTACAATTAAACGATCGTCATACCGATCCATGTTCTCTTTTCTGCATAGCGCATCTGTAACATAGCCCGGTACACAAGATTGGATTACCTCATCTTTTCCAAACAGTAATATGGCTGCAAGATTGTAGCCTTGCTCTCCTGTAACAAAATCTGTTTCATACAGTCCTGCACTAACCAGAAGTTCCTTATCTGACATTTTCAGCCATTCATGACGAGGATTGTTATTTGAAATTAATCTCCGAACTTTCTCCATTAAATCCGTTCTCAAATGTTCTTCCCGAACATAAGGAAACAGCTTACTTTCCGTATAGGTATTGCTCTTTCTGGCATAAAGATTTTCCATTTGTATTGGAGAATCTGTAATGTCCATATCTCCTTCTTCATTTCTGTCATACACACGTCCGGAACATTTTTCTACCGTTGATGTTGGCGGAACATAGGTATATAACAACAACATTCCCTCATATTCAAATTCTTCTATAGACAAATACAAAGTAGGTGACATTTTATTAGGATTATTCAATTGATTTACAAAATTCTTTTTTAAATCCTTAACAGCATTTCGATTCACACCTATCGGGATTCCTCCATCTTTTACGCCCATAATAATATAGCCACCATACCGATTAGAAAATGCCGACACTGTTTCATATACGGAATCATGTATCTGATTTGCACATTCTTTGTATTCTATGGTTATCTTTTCATCTTTTGAAAGCATTTCTCGCATTTTTTCATGTGTCATTGCATCACCCCTTTTTACTATTAACTACTTACACGCATCTTATAACAAAAATAAAGTTTATATGGAAATACATATGTTTTTATTTTTCGATTACTATATCTTCTTGCTTTCCAAATGTGTCCATATACATTTTAATCACATCTTCATCCGACATTCCCTTTAGAACTTGTTCATAAAAATCTGCAAAACCTGCTGCTTCATAATACTGCTCTAAATAATCTTTCATCTCTTCTACAAACATTGAACATTACCGTACCTATCAAAAATTTCTAATCATTTGTGACAGTTCCTATAGCATTTAAAGCACTTGCTAATTCTCTGCGTGGTTTTCTTATTTTTCCTGTTCTTTTCAGAGTATTCTGTAAGATATCCAGACACTCCTCATCTGACAACATGGTAATAACATCCAAACGCAATCTTGCTCTTGATGTACCCACATAATATATTAAAACATTATCCGGATTAAACGATTCTCCATCAACATCAATCAGAATTATTGCATCAGCCTCTAAACCTTTAAACTTTCTACATGTGGTAAATCGGTATTTATTACGATAACGTCCGTCCTTAATTCCACTTTTTAAAAGACTACTGTCTTCTGTTTTACATGTTAATATGACAACATCCTTAAATCCTTCTGCCAGAATATTATCAATTGTCATATCCAATTCTTCCATAGCTTTTGCTTCCGTATCACAAAAATGAATCTTTGCCGGAGTGCCTTTCACCGCATTTTCCAATAACTTAGGCTTTCTCTCAGAAATTGGACGTAAAGAAGTTACCGCTATATTTTCTGTATTTCTACAATTACGATATAGTGTTAATTTACAATCTGAGTCCTCAATAAATTGAGGAATTTTATCAGCCTGAATCAATTGTAACCGGTCGTAAAACACATAAAAAGTTCCGTTTTTTTCTTCATTGTCAATAATTAAATCATGTATCAACTGTAAAATATCAGTTTGTTCCAGAATTTCACTTCCAAAATCTTGTCCCTCATCAACAACTACATGATCATATGGAAAAGTACCGGAAAAATACATATCCTCTAATACATTTTTCATTCTCTTATAATCCGGAAAAGTTGTATTACAAAGTTTACAAGCCAAACCTGCGATTGTGTAATAATGTATTTTAGGATTCGAATAATTTTCCGATAAAAATTTTTTTAGTTGACTGTTATAACATAAAAATAGTGTTGATTGATTTTCAGCAGCATTTCTCTGTGCTTTTTCTATTGCTATCATAGTTTTTCCGGTTCCCGCTGCCCCATTAATAGACGCCGAACGCTGATCCTCTAAAAAATTTAAAATTCCAGCCTGTTCACGCAATAATCGGTGGAATACTAATTTTTTCAAATCCGAGTCTAATGACGCTGAAGGAAATACATTAAATTGCGGGCAAAAAATCTCCCTAATCAATTTTTGAGCCTCGGCTTCTGTAAGGTTTGTTTCAATTCTATTTGGAAGTTCAATGGAATATATTCTGGTTAAAAATTTCTCAGGATCAGCTAACGCTTCTTTAGTTAAAACCAATGCTTTATCTGCTTCCGGAGGTAAAGTCATACTTCTCAGTTCGTTATCTGAAACTGACGGAAACCATACTGCATGTAAAAATTTGCACTTATCAACTAATGCACATGCTTTGCTATTTTTAATATATTTAATCAATTTCCATTTATTCGAACTTGCTTGATTAAAAGGTCCATCATTATGCATAGGAATCCCGCTCGCATAATACCAATAACCGTCTTTATATTTTATATGCCCAGCCTTAGCTTCTAAACAAATTACGCCATGCTTTTTATGAAAAATAACAAAATCCGTCTCACTCTCATGAAAAGTATTATCCTGTACCGTTGAAATCCGAAACGAGTGAAAAACATAGTAATCATCAGGCAACAATGTTAAAGCATCAAACATTAGTCCTTCTTGACTTGCAGGTTCAAATATATGCGGTGTTTCTGGTATCATTATTGCCATATCAATTCTCCTCTATTGCAGATAGCAAATTTTTTATTTGAAGAGATAAATCTCCGCCATAAAAACATTGCCATACACTATGTTCTTTTGCCATTAAATATGCCTCTTCATTATCTTCGGTGAAATATGCAACTTTTGACTTATCCCAAAACAAATCACATGTATAAATTTCTTCGCTGTAAATGTTCCGAAATTCTGCATCTTTAAATGGCTTTTCATATTTTTGCTGAGGTTCCATTTGATTTTCTATGGAATCCATCAAACTTTTTTCATTTTCACTCCCTGACCATTGCCTGACAGATCCCCATATCTCTGAATATGGCATATCAACCAAATCAGTACCTTTATTTACAATGCAAATACCCGTTGATGATGTATTCTTTTTTTCGAGTTTATCTGTTACATCAATAGTACAGTTCCAATCAACAGCTCCATATAGATATTTATAGAAAAATCCCAATTCATGATTTTCACAAGTTCCGACAACAACACCTCGATCCAAAAAGATATTAAATTCCTCACAACTTGTTTCCGGAATCAAGGAACAGGAATAACACGATGCAAGATTTAAAGAATCACGCCCCTGTCCAGAGCTCAAACTGCAAACCGGATCATTAGAACAAGTCAATGCTGATTCAATTGCTTTTTTAAAAATATGCGGAAATGTGTCAGCTCGCCCTTGACGCACAAGCCCTCCCATTGTACCTTCAGAATCACCGCTTGCCGTGTAGATTAGAAGTCCTGCCATCACCTTTCCATCAGATTCATCACTGCAATAAATTCTTTCTTTTAATGATGCTATGCTATAACCACATTCAAAGCTTAACTGTTTTATAAGCAAATGTGAAATTGTATGTAAAAGCAAAAATTTCCCTGTTATCTTTCGAGGCTTGTTTCCACCAATAAACGATCTACGATAATTTTCGTTTAAAATTTCCATACGTCGTTCAAGTTCAATATTATTTGATGACCAATGTTCAATCAAATCATTATCAAACTCAATAAAAATCCCCTCACCTCGAACTTCATATGCAGGATACCATTTTGTATTTTCTTCTTTAACCGAGACAAAATGAGATGTTTCTTCTAAATCGTCCGGTTGTTCAACCGGCGATAGTCTTGAGAATCCTGTTAATGCCTGAACCTCTCTGATTTTATGAATTAATGATATTTGTTTTACAAAAGGTATTGCATATTCTGTAATATCCGTACCTTCCCGTAAAAAATCATCATATTCATCACTTTTCATAACCACTTCTCCGCTTAATGCTTCATATTCCTCTGCTCGATAACGAATACTTGTGGTACTGTATTCTTCGTCCGACGGTGTCAGCCATTTTCTTTCTAATACACTTTTAACCTGAGATACTTCAACACGTCCTATCTCTAAGCCAATCTTCTGCGAATAATTCTGAATAGTGTCCTCTATAAATTTGGTTCTCACTTCGGAAGTAAGAGCTTTCATATTAGTCATCGTTGAAATAAAATTAGAAATAGTTGTTTTACATTCCGAAAATGCGAGACTTTTTTCTATTTTCTTAGTCAGCAAACTTGAATACGGTGGAATAACAAGAGAGCTAGCAACCACCGGAAAATATACAGACGAACTACCTCGTTGCACTACTCTTGGATAACAACTACAACTTTCCTTTTTATTTTTCCAGGGATGTCTTCCCGTACATGTGAAATCATACTGATAATTATTTTTCCTATCAATTTCTTCCAGTTGTCCCTGCCTGAAAGCATCTTTAAGCGTGGCTTTGGCATGGCAACTTTCACATGTAATCGTTAATCCTTCCAAGCCTTCCGCTGATGATGCACTTGTTTTAAATGTTAAAGACGGATGTTCACAAACAGGTTTCGCCCCTCCTACATTTTGACAATGAACCCATTTCACCCACGGGAAATCGTCAATATGTCCATTTTCGCAAACCGTTACGATACGTGCTACAACTAATCCTTGTCCACAAGTCGGGCATCGCATACGTTTTACCATATCTGGATCACTGTCTAATTGTCGTCTACTTGCTCTATTTTTATAATCATCCACCCATGATTTAATTGGTTGAAATTTTCGACATTTAGGACAAAAATACCATTCCGGAAATCTTGCATACGAAATCCCTTCACGAAATTGCGGTTCATCACTTCCACCGGGCATTCCAAAATAATCAACGTGAAGTGCTTTTTCAAGTCGCTCATCATGAATTTGTATAACTTTATCTTCCCAATATTCCGGAGCTGCAGTCATTAAAGTCTGATCTGGAAAATCCACCATAGCCCCAACACCATATTGCAAAACAGCCTGTGATGCTCTGACAGAGTGGGTTACTCTGTTTAATTGCGCTCTTTTAATATTCGTATCAAGACTCATCTGTATTTTCCTCCCATATTAATACATTCCCCGCCACGGTAGAGTCAACATTACGCATAGAAGTCATCGTATCAAATGCTCGGTCTTGTGGGCTTGTATTAAAAACCTTGATCAAACGTCCCTCTCCTTCGTCCGGCGATTTTGACATGAATTTTTCCCCATAAAAGAAATGTTCTTCATCATAACTTTCTGCTCTTGTTTGCCACTCCGAAAAAACAGTATCAATTTCATTTGCTATTCTTTCAGCGTCATTGTCCATATCCGGATTAATTCTTTGGATTATATCATTATTGCGCTTAACTATAAAATTTCATGCGAAATTTTATATCTGATTTTTGATTTTCCTTATAAATACTACACTTTCAAGCA
>OGXP01002805.1_pt1 | contig 10428 bp, 7 predicted proteins | sample 1576351 | NCBI WGS metagenome assembly OGXP01 (sample SAMEA3541517, study PRJEB24748) | human gut metagenome | biome: human gut; feature: human-associated habitat; material: faeces | place: China | collected 2012
GTGCTGAATGCCATTCAGGAGACCGGTTATCTTTCTCCGAAGGAGGCGCATCGGCAGGCTGCAGAGGCAAAGCTGCCGCTCAAACCTGTGCGTTTGGGTGTGCTTTTGCCAAACTGGAGCGGTCCGTTCCACGAGGATGTCCCGAGAGGCATTCAGGCTGCGCGTTCTGAGCTGGAAAAGCGCGATGTTGAGGTGCGTGTGTGCACTTGTGAAACAGATATTCCGCGCGAGACGATCGAGCTGCTGGACGAGCTGGTAAACTGGGGCGCGCAGGGCATCGCACTGTGTGCATTAAATGATATTTCGATCGAAGCACGCATCGGAGAATTGGCCGAACAGGGCATTCCGTGCATCACGTTCAACTCGGATCTGCCGAACAGCCGCCGTCTGTGCTTTGTAGGTCAAAATTACACACAAAGCGGCCGTATTGCCGCCGAGCTGCTCAGCAAGTGCGTGCCGAAAAACGCGCGTGTGCTGGCGATGGCGGGTAATCTGGAGTACGATGGCCACCGCACCCGTTTAGACGGCTTCTGCGAGCATCTAAAGAAAAAGGGCTTCTCTTCCTCGCAGATCGAGATTGAGGAGACCTATAACGACTACCGTTTGACCTATAACCGCGTCACGGCGGCGCTGCAGTCAGACAATCCGCCGGCGGCCATCTATATGGCAAACCGCAGCGTTACCGGCTGCGTGGACGCACTCAAAGCTGCAGGCATGGATCAGCAGGTGCGTGTAATCGCACATGATATGTCGTTGCGCCGCAAGCAAATGCTGCTCGACGGCTCGCTTGATCTGACCATTACTCAGGATATGTTCCGGCAGGGCAGCCAGCCGCTGCGTCTGCTCGCAGACCTGCTGCAGAAGAATATTCAGCCGGAAAACAGTAATAAGGGGGCGGAAATTTCCATTATCTGCGCACAGAATATCGAATAACGCAAAAAAGACGCTGTATCAAGCTGATACAGCGTCTTTTTTGCTTGTTCGGGGTGTTTTTGCCGTTATGCGATAAGAACTCCGCCAAATGAGGCGGGCTGAGAGCAGCCCGCCCTACGGGATTGCAGAACCGGATTTTATCGCGGATTCTGCGGCATCTGCCATGCGAAATGGTCGCAATGCAGCAGCTCCTCTGCTCTGTGCGAGCACGGCTCATCCAGATACTCGCGGTACAGTGCCTGAACTGCCGGATTTTCATGCGAAAAACGCAGCGGTGCATTCTGATCGAGTCGGAACAGAACCTTGCCGCGGTCGGCGGCCTTTTCGCGGTCGGTGCCGTCCACCGGCTGACCGCCGCCGCCTGCACAGCCGCCCGGGCAGGCCATGATCTCCACAAACTCATAGTGTACCTCACGGCGCTGCAGCGAGCGCAGAAGCTGACGCGCGTTACCCAGTCCGCTCGCTACCGCGCAGCGCACAGTCCGGCCTGCCAGCTCGAACGTCGCTTCGCGCCACGGCAGCGGAGAGATCGTGCCGTCGTCACGTACCTCGCGGAACGCATCCGGAGACGGATTTTCGCCGGTGGTGAGGAAGTACGCCGAACGCAGCGCAGCCTCCATAACGCCGCCGGTCGCGCCGAAAATAACGCCTGCGCCGGTGCCGTCGCCCAGCGGAGAATCAAACGCGGATTCCGCGATGTTTTCCACATCGAGGTGCTCGGCACGCGCCATGCGCGCCAGCTCTCGGGTGGTGATGACCAGATCGACATCGCTGCCGTGACCGGCCGAATCCATGCTCGGCAGCTCACGCTCGGCCTTTTTTGCGATGCACGGCATGATGGAGATGCTGTAAATTTTGTCCGCGTCCACGCCGAGATTGTGCGCCAGCCAGGTCTTGCCGACCGCGCCGAACATCTGCTGCGGCGACTTGGCGGTGGACAGGCGGCCGGTCATTTCTGGGAACTGCGACTTCAAAAAGCGCACCCAGCCCGGGCAGCACGAGGTAAACATCGGCTGGTTGTCCAGATCGCCCGCCTGCAGGCGCTGGAGCAGCTCGGTGCCCTCCTCCATGATGGTCAGATCGGCGGAAAACGTGGTGTCGAACACATAATCCGCGCCTAATTTGCGCAGAACGGACACCAGCTGACCGACGGTTGCCTTGCCGGTCGGCATGCCGAAGGCTTCGCCCCATGCAGCACGCACGGCCGGAGCAATCTGCACAATGGTCACGCGGTCCGGATCACCGAGCGCAGCATATGCCTTCTGCGTGTCATCGCGTTCGCGCAGAGCGCCGGTCGGGCAGTGCGTGATGCACTGACCGCACAGCGAGCAGTCCGCCTGCTTGATCACGCGGTTTTCCGAAACATCAATGGTGGTGCGCGCACCCGAGCCGCTGATATCCCAGACGGACAGCGACTGCACCTTGTCGCATACCTGAATGCAGCGCATGCACTTGATGCACTTGTTTACATCACGGTAGAGCGGGAACGTGGTCGTCCAGTCTGCCTTTTTGCCGCGTGCAAGGTCGGTGGGGTAGGAAACACCCAGAATGCCCATATCGTTTGCGATCTTCTGCAGCTGGCAGGTGCCCGAGCGGATACAGGTCGCGCACTTGTTGTCGTGCTGCGAGAGGATAAGCTCCATATTGACGCGGCGCGCCTCGAGTGCACGCGGAGAATTGGTGCGGATGACCATGCCTTCACGCACAACGTTGTTGCACGAGGGAACCAGCTTGCCCTCGCCCTCTACCTCGACACAGCAGACGCGGCAGGCGGAGATTTCGTTCAGCTCTTTTAGGTAGCACAGGCTGGGGATTTCGATATCGACAGAGGCGGCGGCATCCAGAATGGTGGTGCCTTCCGGTACAGTCACCGGAATAGAATTGATCGTCAGATTTACCATTTAGAAGAACGCCCTCCCTTGAAAATACCGTAGCCGAAGTGATCACAGCGCAGACAGCGGGAGGTCTCCTGATGAACCTCCTGCTCGGTCATGCCGCACTTTACCAGATCGAAGTTGCCGACGCACTCCTCGGCGGGTCTGCTGCGCAGCTCGATGCGGCCGCAGGCCGGCATATTGGTCAGATGCGGTGCCGGAATCTCAACATCGCTCTTGATAACGTGACGGAAGCCGAGGTGCGCGTCAATGTTGGCTGCAGCCACCTTGCCGGCGGCTACCGCGCGGATAACGGTCGCCGGACCGGTAACGGCATCGCCGCCCGCGAATACATGCGGGGTGTTCGGCACGAAGGCGTCGGACTCGGCATGAATCTTGCCGCGCACGACCGGAGCGATCTGCTCGAACGGCTTTGCGTCGATGGACTGGCCGATGGCTACGATAACGACATCGCACGGTGTGCGGAGCAGCGGCTGATCGGCATCGTAGGGACGCGGACGACCGTCCTTGCCGTAGGAGCCGATGACCTGCGGACGTGTCCACAGAGCGGTAACGCGGCCCATTTCATCGGTCTCAATGTGATCGGGTGCCTGCAGCGAGAGAATTTGGCAGCCTTCGCTCTGTGCTTCCTCGATCTCCTCAGCGAGCGCGGTCATATCGGTCACGCGCCGGCGGTAGACGCACGTTACTGCGGAGGCACCGAGACGGATTGCGGTTCGGGTTGCATCCATCGACACGTTGCCGCCGCCGACGACGCAGACGCGCTTGCCCTTGAAGTCCGGCACGCGGCCCTCGCCGATGTCGCGGAGCAGCTGCACCGCGGAGTGTACGCCGACTGCGTCCTCGCCGGGAATGCAGATCTTCTTGTCGTTATGCGCACCGATGGAGATGTAAACCGCGTCGTACTGGTTCTCAATCTCAGCGAACGAAATATCGCGGCCGATGGAAACGCCGGTGTGCACCTCAATGCCAGTGGACAGGATGAAGTCGATATCCGCATCCAGCTTGTCCTGCGGCAGACGATAATCCGGAATGCCGTAGCGCAGCATACCGCCGAGCTTGGGACGCTGGTCATAGACTACGACCTGATGACCCATCAGCGACAGGAAATACGCCGCCGACAGACCACCCGGTCCGCCGCCGATGATGCCGATGCGCTTGCCGGTCGAGGGTGCGGAATCCGGCGGCGTGGTGTTATCCGCGTGGTCGCACGCGAAGCGCTTGATGCCGCAGATGTTGACCGCATCGTCCACCATGCTGCGGCGGCAGTGTGCCTCGCACGGGTGCTCGCAGACATAGCCGCATACGGTCGGGAAGGGGTTGTCCTTGCGGATCAGGCGCACGGCATCGTTGTAGCGGCCGGCACGCACGAGTGCAATGTAGCCCGGAATATCCACTCCGGCCGGGCACAGTGCCACACACGGCACCGGATGATCCCAGCCGAACAGACAGCGGCCGCTTTCCACATGGGAGAGGTAGTCATCGCGGAAGCCCTGCACGCCCTGCAGAACCATGCGGGCAGCCTCATAGCCGATGGCGCAGTCCGCCGTATCCTGAATAACACGGGCGGTTTTCTCGATCAGGTCAATGGTCTCCGGTGTTGCGGTGGAATCCAGCACCTGCTCGAGCAGAGTGGTCAGCTGCCCCAGACCGATGCGGCACGGAACACATTTGCCGCAGGTCTGTGCATGGCACAGACGCAGGAACGACAGCGACATATCCACCGGGCACAGACCCGGAGGACTGGCGCTGATGCGCCGCTCGATATCGCGGTACAAGCCGGCAATGACGGTCTCAGCCTTGCCCGGCGTTTCAATGGATAAACGACTCAAAAAAGTCCCCTCCCTTTCTTGTAAAAACATATAAAAAATAATAGAACTTTTGGGCGGATAAGTCAATTGCAACTCAGTGATTTTGGAGAAAATACCAATAAAAAGCTGCTTGCAGTGGCAGCCGGAGGACGGATATGCTATACTGACAGAAAAGAGAAGGAGAGCGAAGCTATGCGTATCATCAATTTAGGTTCGCTGAATATAGATAAGGTATATCGGGTGGAGCAGTTTGTCCGGTCGGGACAGACCATCACCGCGAAGGAATGCGCCGTAGCTGCGGGAGGCTTCGGCGGCATCCGCCATCGCTGTCTCGCGCGCAGGAACGCATAAATCATCGGAAACGGGGCAAACTGAATCTCCGAAAGGAGTGTATCGGTATGCACGTTACAATCGAACGAGGCGGCTGTATTTCCTGCGGCCTGTGTGAAGGAACCTGTCCTTCCGTGTTCCGCATTGCGGAGGACGGCCTTGCCGAAGTCCATCATCAGCCGGAAACCGCAGAGGAGCAGGCGGGCGCGCAGGAGGCTGCAGGCGGCTGTCCGGTGGCCGTCATTCATGTCAGCTGAACAACGTAAGCGTAAAGGCAGACCGTCGGGTCTGCCTTTTTGCATCGACCGCAAGAATTTGAAAGTTTGCCTGAAAGCCCCGCTCATATCCCGCGAATAGGGGCGTTCTTTTCGCAAGAATGCTCTGTTTTTTCAGCCCCCGAAACGCTACAATAGAATCATCAAATGGAGAGCGGCAAAACCGCCGCGTAAGAGAGAGAGTTACATATAAAAGGAGAGAATATACCATGAAAACTGTTAAGGTTGGTTCGGTAGGTCTGGGTCGTCTGGGTTATGAGCACGCAAAGAATCTTGCAACGCAGGTTCCGGGCTGTGAGCTGGCAGCCATCTGCGACGTAGATGCAAACCGCGTAAAGGAAGTTGCGGCAGAGCTCGGCGTGCCGAATACTTACACCGATTTTGAGGAAATGTGCAAGAATCCGGAGCTGGACGCGATCGTTATCGTTTCCCCGTCCTTCTTGCACTGCCAGCAGATTGAAATTGCCATGAACCACGGCAAGCATGTGTTCTGCGAGAAGCCGCTCGGCACGGATGTTGCACAGTGCAAGGCTGCCGAGAAGGTCATCGAAGCACATCCCGACCTGATCTTCCAGCTTGGCTTCATGCGCCGCTTTGACAAGTCCTACGCCGAGGCAAAGCGCAAGATCGACAACGGCGATATCGGCAAGGTAGTTCTGGTTCGTTCCTACACGCAGGACCCGCGCTCCACTATCGAGTCCACCCTCAAGTTTGCACCGCACTCCGGCGGTCAGTACCTCGATATGTGCGTGCATGATATCGACCTCATCCGCTGGTTCACCGGCTCAGATGTCAAGAATGTATGGGCAATCGGCGGCGTATTCGAGTTCGACCTGTACAAGGAGCTGAACGATGCGGACAACGCAGCTGCTACCATCCAGATGGAGAACGGCGCAATGGGCTTCATGTTCACCAACCGCACCCATGCCGCAGGCTGCAATGTCGAGACCGAGATTATCGGCACCCACGGCACGCTGCGCATTGCAAACGTCGGCGCAAAGAACCTGCTGAATATCGTGGATGAGCACGGCTCCCGCGAGGAGTATTATCCGGACTTCATGAGCCGCTGGCACGAGGCTTTCGTAGCCGAGATGGCTGCCTTCACCGGCCATGTCCGCGACAACACCAAGCCGGCTGACCTCACCGTTTATGACGGCACCGCCGTTTCCGAGGCTGCTTACCGCTGCAAGGAATCCTTCGAGACCGGCAAGATGCTGCCGATTCGATAAAATCAGCATAGAGAAAGCCTGTCACCATAGGTGGCAGGCTTTCTGTTATGCAGCCCTGCCGGACCGCAGCGGGCGAAGCGCTGCATTGAGTTTTCATCGCAGGAGCGCTATAATAAGTTTATCTGATTATATGTACCGCGCTCTGACAAAAGGCAGTATCGCCAAAGGTTTGATCTGGTTTGCACTGGCAGGGCCGGTCGGTGAGGTTGGTATCCGGATTGCTATCCCGACTGGCTGGTTTTTCGCGGATACTATCTCCGCCGCAGAAAGGCGATTTTGCCGCGAAATTGAGGGAAAAGGAGCGTTTTTATGATTCAATGCTTTGTGAAAAAGGAATATGAAGCGCCATTCGGCCTGACGCAGATGCCGCGTCTGTTTTCGGTCAGCCGCACAGATGAGAAGGCGTCGGCGCATCCGCGTGTTATGCACGCGCATGACGATTTAGTGGAAATTGTACTCGTGCGAGGCGGCGAGAGCCGCTATTTTGTCGGCGGCACGCCGTATGAGGCACGCCGCGGCGATCTGTTCATCTTCAACAGCCGCGTCGTGCACGATGAGCCGTCCGGACCGGATCGTCCGGTGGCAACCTCGAGTCTGGCGCTTGGCGGACTGGCTGTGCCCGGACTGCGCGAAAATACGCTGATCGCGGAGGATTCGTGTCCGGTGTGCCGCCTGACCGAGCCGCAGACCGTGCGGCTGGAGCATCTGTACGACGTGCTTTACGATGAGCTGACCGAGGGCAACGACGACGGTGCACATCATCTTCTGCTTGCGATCCTGACGCTTGTGCAGCAGTTCCGCGCAACCGCAGCCGAAGGCAGTACGCACAGCGGCAACGCCTTTGCACAGCGCATCAAGGACTACATCGACAAGCATTTTGCGGACGAATTTTCTCTGCAGCAGATGGCGGATGTGCTGCATGTCAGTCCGTACTATCTGGCGCATATCTGCAAGGAAGTGACCGGATATTCGCCGCTGCAGTATGTTCTGCGCCGCAGGATTGGCGAAGCGCAGACGCTGCTTATCACAACTGATTTGCCGGTAACGCGGATTGCATCGCAGGTGGGGTATGACAACCCGAGCCATTTCAATGCGCAGTTTTCCAAGGCGGTGGGTATGGCGCCGAGGACTTTCAGAAAAGAGTATGTTTTCCACAAATGAGTTTGCTTGCCGGGTGTAAACGGTGGTTTGCCGTTCGCCTCTCGGGCGAAAACCCTGCGTATCAGCACAGACGATATGGTATACAAAAGACTCCCGTTCCAATCGGACGGGAGTCTTTCTATATAAAATGTGCAAAGAGTATGCATTATTCGGTCTTCATATACAGCATGCGGATCGAATTGAGCACGCACAACATAGCCACGCCGGTATCAGCGAATACGGCCAGCCACATGGATGCGATACCGAACAGACCGAGGATCATAACGAGGATCTTGACCGCGAGTGCAAACACGATGTTTTCCTTGGAGACGATATTCGCCTTGCGGGCGATCTTGATCGAGATCGGGATGGAGGTCAGGTCGGCGTTCATGAACACCACGTCTGCAGCCTCGATTGCCGCGTCTGCGCCGCTGCCCATTGCCGCGCCGACATCTGCACCGGCGAGTACGGGAGCATCGTTGATGCCGTCACCGACGAACATAACCGCACCGCGCTTCTCGCGGATATCGGTCAGCGCCGACAGCTTATCCTGCGGGAGCAGGCGGGCACGCACTTCGTCAATGCCGACTTCCTGTGCAACCGCGTCCGCACTGGCCTGACCGTCACCGGTCAGCATGGCGGTGGTGAGTCCCTGAGCCTTCATGCGGCTGATTGCGGATTTGGCATCTGCCTTAATGGTATCGGCAATGTCAACATGACCGAGGAAGTGACCGTCCATCGCCAGCAGCACTTCCGTGCTGCCCGGGGTGCCGTGGTAGCCGGAAAGGTCGATATGATTGCGCTCCATCAGCTTTACGTTGCCGCAGAGTATAGTTTTGCCTTCAAGCTCGGCGGAAATGCCTTCGCCGGCCTGCTCGCGGATGTTCTCAACCGTTGCACCAACGGCAACAAGAGAAAAGTCGCCGGCCTTTGCCGCGGACATTTTGCGCTCCTCGTAGGAGTTGATGATGGACTTGGCAATCGGGTGGGTGGAAGCGCCCTCACAGGCGGCAGCCAGCCACAGAAGCTCATTCTCATCGAGCGGAACGCCCTGCGCCGGAACGACCTTCTGTACCACAAAGTTGCCCTTGGTGATGGTGCCGGTCTTATCCATAACGATGGTCTTAACGTTATTCAGTGCTTCCAGAGAAGCGCCGCCCTTGAACAGGATACCGCGTCTGGAGCCTGCGCCGATGCCGGAAAAGTAGGTCAGCGGTACGCTGAGCACCAGTGCGCACGGGCAGGAGATTACAAGGAAGGTCATCGCGGTGTAGCCCCACTTGTGCCACTCGCCGGTAACAAGGCTTGGGATAATGGCGGTCAGCAGGGCAATCGCAACAACAGCAGGGGTGTAAACGCGGGAGAAACGGGTGATAAAGCGGTCGATCTTCGGCTTGCGGGCCGCTGCATTCTCCACGCTGTCGAGAATGCGCTGTACCATGCTCTCAGCGAGAATGTGGGTGACACGCAGCTTGATCGCGCCGTCGGTGTTGACACAGCCGGAGGTTGCCTTGTCGCCGGCAGCGACACGAACCGGAACCGGCTCACCGGTAACAGCCGAGGTATCCAGACGGCTTTCGCCTTCGACAACCTCGCCGTCCAGCGGAACGCGGTCGCCCGGGCGTACCAGAACAATGTCACCCTCCTGTGCGTCCTCGGCCGGAATAACCTCGATTTCGCCGTTGTCCTTGATCAGATTTACCGTCTCGGGACGCAGGTCGATCGCGTCCATGATCTGCTTGCGCGAACGGTCAACCGCACGGTCCTCAAAGTATTCGCCGACTCGGTAGAACAGCATAACGCCGACAGCCTCGTCGAACGAGCCGACCGCCCATGCACCGATGGTTGCAACAGCCATCAGAAAGTTTTCGTCAAATACCTGACCGCGGCCGATGTTCTTGACAGCCGTCAGCAGGACATGGCGGCCGAGCAGCAGGTAAGCCGCGATGAGCAGCACCAGCTTGACAGCCATGGCCGGAATGAGCAGACCGGCAACGAACAGCGCTGCACCGATGAGCATTTCGGCAAGCGGATGGCTGCTGCTCTCTTCCTTTTCCTCCTCGGGGGCGATTACCTTGACTTCGCTCTCGATATTTGAGCAGATTTTACGGATTTCGGGAAGCAGTGCATCAGGATTGTCGCCCTTGACGCGCAGCTGCTTGGTCTCGTAGACCAGCACGCAATCATCGATGCCGTCCAGCTGGCTGATCTGGTGCTGCATTTTGGCGGCACAGTGTGCGCAGCCGAGGTTTTCGAGCATGTAGACGCGCTGACCGTCCTTGCCGTAGTGCTTGGGCTTGGGTGCGATGACCTTGGCTTCACTCTCAATGCCGGAGCAGATTTTGCGGATTTCAGGCAGGAGCGCATCCGGATTTTCGCCGGTTACGCGCAGCTGCTTGGTCTCAAATACGAGAACGCAGTCCTCCACGCCCTCGAGTTCGCTGATGCGCTGCTCCATTTTTGCCGCGCAGTGTGCACAGCCGACATTCTGCAGCGTGTACACGCGCTTGACGCTGTGCGCGCCTGCAGAATGTTCGTGGTAGTGGTGCTCGTGCTCCTCATCCTCGTCATGGTGGTGATGATGTCCGCAGCCGCAATCGCAGTCATCGTCATGATGATGGTGGTGCTCGTGCTCCTCGTCCTCATCGTGGTGATGATGGTGACCGCAGCCGCAATCGTCGTCATCGTCATGATGATGGTGGTGCTCATGTTCATCCTCATCGTGGTGGTGATGGTGTCCGCAGCCGCAGTCATCGTCATCGTGGTGATGATGGTGATGCTCGTGCTCCTCATCCTCGTCGTGGTGGTGATGGTG
>OGXP01002808.1_pt1 | contig 10412 bp, 9 predicted proteins | sample 1576351 | NCBI WGS metagenome assembly OGXP01 (sample SAMEA3541517, study PRJEB24748) | human gut metagenome | biome: human gut; feature: human-associated habitat; material: faeces | place: China | collected 2012
TTATAGTCAACGAAAAAAAAGAAGGCGCATCGGGTATTACGACACACCTTCTTTGATTTATGTGTCGATGATAAATCATAAATCTGAAATCCCTCAATATCGTTTTTCAATAGAAGCTCCAGAAAAGTAATGGGAGAGAATCTGCCGGTAATCATATCCTTCGCCTGCCATCATGGCGGCCCCGATCTGGCATAGCCCTACGCCATGTCCCCAACCGGCGCCGGTCAGGACGAAACGTCCGGGGATATCGAATTGTATATCTTCTTTGTCCACGACAAAAGCCGAGCTGTACAGATGTGTTTTGGACAAGGTCCGGCGTATCTCCAATTCTTTGCCGATGGTAAAGGTCCGATGTGTCCCGACAATCTTCAGCATTTCAATACGGCCGGAAGTTCCTCGGTTGACGGGAACCAAATCCAGAATCTGACCGAAATCAATACCGCTTTTACGATGGATCAGTTCGGCTAATTCTTCCTGTTTGTAGAATACTTTCCAGCGATAAAAATCTGTCGTCTCCTGATCGTAGTTGTTCAACACTTGGCAGAGGATCTTTTTGTCGGCTGTATTGCAAAAAGCGTTAGGAGCAGAGTGAATCCATTTCCGGGCCTCTTCTTCCTGAGTGAGGTCCGGAAAAGTTGTTTCCCGACTGTCCCTCAATGCTGTCAGGTAAGAATGGGGGATCGGTTCCCAGCAATGTTCGAACTGTTCCGTCACACCTCCGCAACATTTGGAAAAGCGGGCATCGCAGATCGTTTCGCCATTCACCAGTATTTCTCCCCTTGTCTCGTGGATCACCTCTTGGACGATCGGGTTGGAAGCACGGGTAATTCCTTGGTAGCGCTGACAATGGTCGTCGGCACAGACATCGAAAATGTTATGGTCTTCGCGGTCGTACCAGCGTATCAGTTGCTCGTTATCCCGGTAACAGTTTTGCTGCTTCTCCTCTTTCCTTCCCAGGCGGAAGTTCTTTTCGATCTGTGCGAGCAGCCAGCTGCGTGAAATGACGGCATGTGCCTTTAACAGTTCCTTCGAAGCCTGCGCGCTCATTTCCGAAGAAATGACGCTGGTCAGATATTCTTCCACATCCACTTGGTTGATGACTACAATTCCATTTTCGCCAGTCACCAGGTTGAAAGCCCCTTTGAAACATTGGTCTTCTTGCCGTTGCCAATGGAAGTTACGGCCTATGGTGACTGCCTTCAATTCGAAAGACGAGGAAGGGGAAGCCGGTTCAAAGAATATTTCTTTAAACAACCTCCCGTTGTAAACGATATTGCCGTTTACAAATAACGCACGTTGTTCCCCAGTCAGGAACTTTCCGGTTTCCGTATGTACATACTCTCCATGAAATACAAACGAAACGGCCTTTTCCGTCATAATGCCGACGTTGACTACTGGTGCTTCCAATGCTTTTATGATTTATGATTTCAGATTTATGATTTATCATCGACGCATAATTCATAAATCTGAAATTATTATTATTATTTTTCTTCCTTTGCTTTTAACGAACTAATTGCCAAGTAGGCGATTAGCAGGATGTACATCACGATGGCCAGTACCCCGGCTGAATTACTTTCCATCCATTTGATATCGACTAGGTTGATGCCGGCGAAACGCATGGCTGCGCTGACGACTCCCATCAAGGCTCCGCCTGCGATGAAACCGGATGCCAGTAGAGTTCCTTTTTCCAGGCGTACACTGTTCAGAGCTTGGTCTTTGCTACGGCTTCCTACATACCAGCTGATGGCGCCTCCGATCAGCAACGGCGTGTTCAACTCCAGCGGAATGAACATGCCTAATGCAAATGCCAATGCCGGAATTTTACAGAAGTTTAGGATGATGGCCAGTACGGCTCCTATGGCATACAGTGCCCAGGGAGCACCCGAGCCACTCATCAATGGCTCGATAACCGCCGCCATTGCATTGGCTTGCGGAGCGGCGAGTTGCCCGCTTGTGAAACCGTATGTCTGATTCAGGATCAGGATTACACCGCCTACAGTTGCTGCCGATACCAGGGTTCCGAGGAATTTCCAACTTTCCTGCTTGGCTGGTGTGCTGCCGATCCAATATCCGATCTTCAGGTCTGTGATAAAACCGCCGGCCATGGAAAGCGCCGTGCATACCACACCTCCTATAATCAGTGCCGATACCATGCCGGCTGTCCCTTTCAGCCCGACGGCAACCAGAATAATAGATGCCAAGATCAAGGTCATCAATGTCATGCCTGATACGGGATTGGTCCCGACGATGGCAATCGCATTGGCGGCAACGGTTGTGAAAAGGAAAGCGATTATACCGACGATCAACAGCCCGATCAACGCGTAGTACCAGTTGTCCAGCACGCCGAAGTGAAAAAACAGGTACGTCACGATCAACGTTGCGAAGATGCCGATAGCGATCACTTTCATCGAAAGGTCTTTCTGTGTACGGATCTCTTCCGTATGCACGGTTCCCGTTTTTCCTTTCAGCTCTTTGGCTGCCAACCCTACGGCTCCTTTGATGATCCCCCATGAATTGATGATCCCGATCACACCGGCAGTCGCAATGCCTCCGATACCGATGTGGCGGGCGTAGGTGGTGAAAATCTCTTCCGCACTCATGCTTCCTACTGTCTGCGTAATGGCGTCATTGCCGAATGTCAGTACTTCGGAGCCGAAAATGGCAGACATCAACGGGATGATTACCAACCATACCAGGAATGAGCCGGCACAGATAATGGCCGAATATTTCAATCCGATGATATAGCCTAAACCCAACACTGCTGCACCGGTATTCACCTTGAACACGACTTTTGCCTTGTCAGCCAGCATCTCGCCGACACCGACGATGCGCGTGCTGACTGTCTCGCTCCACCAGCCGAAAGTCGCGATGATGAAGTCGTACAGACCTCCGACCAGACCCGCATAGATAAGCGGCTTTGCCTGGTTGCCTCCCTTCTCGCCGGACACCAATACCTGTGTGGTAGCAGTCGCTTCCGGGAATGGATATTTGCCGTGCATGGTCGATACGAAATACTTCCGGAACGGGATCAGGAGCAGGATACCGAGGATGCCGCCCAGGAGCGAACTCATGAATACTTCGAAGAAATTGATCGTAATCTCTGGATACTTGTCCTGCAAGATGTAAAGGGCGGGTAGCGTAAATATGGCGCCTGCCACGATCACGCCGCTGTTTGCCCCGATGGACTGGATAATGACATTTTCGCCCAGCGCGTTTTTACGTTTGAACCCGCTGGATAATCCGACTGCTATGATCGCGATCGGGATGGCGGCTTCGAATACCTGTCCAACTTTCAGTCCGAGGAAAGCCGCTGCCGCACTGAACAGGACGGCCATGACGAGTCCCCAGAATACGGACCAAGGGGTTACTTCCCGATACTGTTTGTCGGGCGATAGGATGGGTTTATATACCTCACCTTCTTTCAGTTCTCTGTAGGCGTTTTCCGGTAGCCCGCTCACCTTTTCTTCATCTTTTTTCTTCACGGTGTTTATATTTAGTTAGAATTATCGGATATATCATCGCAAAGCTACATTATTTCTTGGTAAGAAACAAGTGCATTGTTTATGAGGAAGTAGCTGCCGGTATAGGAACATTTGACGGTAGAATTTCATCTTATAAGTTGTCCGCTTGGTGGCGGACGATCGTTTGCCACCAAGCGGACAACTTATGCAATATAGAGAAAAAGCCAATATATAAGGGAGATTTTACTTATCTTTGCAGTGGAAGAAGATAAACAAACGAATGAATCAAAAATATCCATCAGTCTTATTGGAAAATGCAGTGAACGAATTGTCGTCATTGCCGGGAGTGGGGCGGAAAACAGCACTCAGGCTGGCGCTCCATATGCTTCGCCGTGATGTCGGTTACACGGAAGGGTTTGCGTCCGCGCTGTTGGCACTTCGTCGTGATGTCAAATATTGTAAGGTCTGCCATAATATATGCGACGATGACGTGTGTGCTATCTGTGTTGACTGCCAGCGTGATCATTCTACGGTCTGCGTGGTCGAGAATATCAAGGAAGTGATGGCGATCGAAAACACGGGGCAGTTCCGCGGTGTTTATCATGTCTTGGGCGGTATTATTTCGCCGATGGACGGGATAGGTCCAGGTGATTTGCAGATCGACAGCTTGGTACAGCGGGTTGCCGGAGGAGAAGTGAAGGAAGTCGTTCTGGCACTCAGTACGACGATGGAGGGCGACACGACGAATTTTTTCATCTACCGCAAGCTCTCTTCCTATGATGTGAAGATATCGGTTATCGCCCGCGGTGTCTCTATTGGCGACGAAATCGAATATGCCGATGAGATAACGTTGGGGCGTTCCATCGTGAACCGCACCAGCTTCAACGACTCCATCAAACTATAACAGAGTTATAATTTAAGATTTACGCAGCATTGATAAATCATAAATCCCCATGAAACTCTCAATTATAATTGTCAACTACAACGTAAAATATTTTCTCGAACAGTGTCTCTGTTCCGTGCGTGCTGCCATAGCAGGGATGGAGGCGGAAGTACTGGTTGTCGATAATCATTCGGCCGACGGTTCGGTCGAATATCTTCGCCCGCGTTTTCCGGAAGTCACTTTTATCGAGAATAAGGATAATCCGGGGTTTGCCAAAGCGAATAACCAGGCGATCCGGATCAGTCGCGGAGAATATGTCCTTCTGCTGAACCCCGATACTGTGATAGGCGAAGAAAGCGTGCGTTCTCTTTGTTTCTTTATGGACGAACACCCGGAGGCGGGAGGAATCGGGGTGAAGATGTTGGACGGGCACGGTGTTTTCTTGGCGGAGAGTAAACGGAGTTTTCCCTCTCCTTGGGTGTCTTTCTGCAAGATATTCGGATTGTCGAAATTGTTTCCTTCTTCACGCCTGTTTGCCCGTTACAGCCTGCCGTATTTGAATAAGGAGAAGCAGCATAAGGTCGAAGTTCTGGCGGGCGCTTTCATGTTTCTTCGCCGTAAGGCGCTAGATAAAGTGGGACTGTTGGATGAGTCTTTCTTTATGTATGGCGAAGATATCGATCTGTCTTACCGGATCGTGCAGGGAGGCTATGTGAATTATTATATTCCTGAACGTATCCTTCATTATAAAGGAGAGAGCACGAAGCATGGCGATATCAAATATGTGAAAGCCTTTTATGGGGCCATGCTGATATTCTACCGGAAATATTATCCGCATTCCGGTTGGCTGATGAGCATGCTCATCCGTTTGGCTGTTCTGTTGAAAGCATCCCTTTCCGTTGCCGGCGGTATGTTGGGGTTGAAGCGAAAACCCCGGGCGAAACATCGTCGCCTACTGGTGCTTTGTCGGGAAGAAGAGTTTGAAAAGGTGAAAGCAGCCTGTGTGAAACGGATGCCAGATCTGGAATATGTCAATCTTTGGAATCTGAATGAAGAGCGTGTGATGGATGCTATCTGTCGTCGCAATCAGATGAAGCGCTTTACCGATTTGGTATTCTGCTACCCGGATGCCCGTTTCGAGCAGATGCTTTTATTGATGGACAAGGTGGCCGATAAAAGGATCAACTATCATATAGTTATTAATGGAGAATTGATAATTGACAATTGAAAATTGCGTTGAGCGATTTCTCATTGTTAATTGTCAATTGTTAATTGTCAATAAAAAATGAACTTACTTCAAAACAAGACAGTCTGCCTTCGCGCCCCGGAACCGGAAGATTTGGAATTGCTCTATTCGTGGGAAAATAATCCCGAATGGTGGGAGATTGGGAACACGTTGGCGCCTTATTCCCGCTATCTGTTGAAAGAATATATAGCAGAATCTCACCGGGGTATATTTGATTTGAAGCAATTGCGCCTGATGATCGACCTTTGTTCCACGGGCGCAACGGTCGGTATGCTGGATTTGTATGATTTCGATCCGCATCATCGCAGGGCGGGAGTCGGCATACTGGTCGATCCGCTTTACCAGAAGAACGGACTGGCGACAGAAGCGCTGGAGTTATTGGCCGAATATGCTTTTTCTTATTTGAAGTTGCATCAACTCTTTGTGCATATCCCGATAGGTAACGAACCCAGCAAAGCCCTTTTTGCCCGTTGCGGCTTTACCGTGACAGGTATACTGACAGACTGGATAACGACTAAAGATGGTTATTCGGACGTCTTGACGATGCAGAAAATCAATGAGAGGAATTTGTGATTTATAATTTATTATCGACATGTAAATCATAAATCATTAGTTCAGCGAGGGTTCTTTCGGGTATTTGGTCCACGTTTCATATTGGCTTCCGAGCGATTCGAGCGATTTTTTCCAGAAGCCTTCACCTTCGGCAAGTAGCACATTCCGGTTGGATGCATGACTTACGACCCATGAATTTTGATCTATTTCATTGTGCAGTTGTCCTTCCTGCCACCCGGAGTAGCCTAAGAAAAATTTCACTTTCCCGTCGACAGGGTGTCCGTTCTGGATATAATGTATCAATGCGCTGAAATCGCCGTCGAAATAGAGGTGATCGTTTATCTTAAGGGAGTTAGGGATGATTAGATCTCCTAAAGAATGAATGAAGAACAGGCGGTTGGCACTGACTGGACCGCCTAAATAGATCGGCATTTCCGGAAATCCCTGTAAATCGGCAAAAAAGGTGTTGACTGATAGCTCTGTTTTCTTGTTTAATACAAAGCCCATCGAACCCTCCTGAGTATGTTCTACCAATAGTACGACGGAACGTTGGAAGTAGGCGTCTTGTAAAAAAGGTTCTGATATCAAGATGCTTCCTTGGGCCGGAAGCACGTCATTATGAGTTATCTTGAATATGTTGTTATACATTGCCATGACAGAAGATACTTGCTGGTTAATAAAACAGCGACAATATATAGCTTTTGGTTTAAACAAACAAATGAAAAGCCGAGCTTTCATGTTAATGAGTCATAAATAAAAGCCCGGCCTGTGTTAATTATGCGGTGTGATTCTCTTTGAATAGCTTCAGGCGCTCTTCGAGAAGGGCATATTGATGCGGTTTGATAAAAGATGTACAAGCGCGTAGGCCTTCTTGGTTACTACCTGTCGTGCTTAATGAAATGGCGCTTACACCGTAATAAATAAGTTCTTCCATCAGTTCTCCTCCTGTCATTCCCGGATAGGCGATCGTGAAATAAAATCCGTCTGCGATCGGATCGTCTAGGTCATGGTCGTAGACGATCCGGAAACCATAATCGGTAAAGATCTTTTTTAATCTTTCTGCTCGGCGTCCGTATTCTTTTACTTCCGAAATAAAATCGAACGTTCCGTCTGCCGCAGCTTTGAACATGGCTGCCAATGCGAACTGCGCCGAATGGCTCGTGCCGGACGACAGGGCATATAATACGCGGTGAATGTATACGGTTCCGAACGTTCCTCCTCCGTAGCGCTGTGTCAGTCCGGGATAGGCTCGGTGATACAGTTTGTCGGAGATTGCCGTGACGCCGATGCGCTGGCCGGCATAGCTGAATGCTTTTGAACCTGAAATTTGTAAAATGTAATTATCCGTATAACGGGCAACGGTTGCCTGGAAAGGCGCTTCAAACGGCTTGCCCAACGGTTTCCGGAAGTCCATAGCGAAGTAGGCCAGGTCTTCGATCACGATCGTGTCATATTTGTTTGCCATGTCTCCGATGATCTTCAGCTCTTCTTCCGTCAGGCAGAACCAGGCCGGATTGTTGGGATTGGAGTAGATCATGGCTGCGATGTTGCCTTTGGAGAGATATTGTTCCAGTATGTCCCGGAGTTTTTCGCCCCGGTATTCGTACACGTCGAACGATTCGTATCTATAGCCCATGACTGTGATCTGCTGCTTCTGGACAGGGAACCCCGGATCGATAAAGAGAATCGTGTCCTTTTCCGGCGTACATTGTCCGCAAACGAGAAACGATGCGTATGTCCCCTGCATGGAGCCGGTTACGGGAACGCAGCCTTCCGGCGCAATATCGATATCGATAAATGCCTTGATAAAACGAGATGCTTCCGCTTTTACATCGGATGTGCCATTGATATTCGGATAGATAGAGGCGACGCCATCTTGAAGAGCTTTGATCTCGGCATCGACACCGACTTGGGCTGCTTTCAGTCCGGGAACACCCATTTCCATATGGATAAATTCTGTTTTAGTCTCTTGTTCAAGTTGTGTGGATATGGCAACGACCTCGCGGATCGTCGCTTTCCCGAAATCGGGAAGTCCGTAGCCATCTATAATCTTTCTGGCTGTCTGATAATCTACCGGAGTATTCTTCATGATTGTTATTATTTATATGAAAGGCAAAAGTAGAAAAATAATCTATCCGACGTAAATTTTTGCCGTGAAACTATTGCAAGATTCAAAATAATATATACCTTTGCATCGCAATCGAGAGAGATTGCAGGATAAAAGTTATGGTTCGGTAGTTCAGCTGGTTAGAATACATGCCTGTCACGCATGGGGTCGCGGGTTCGAGTCCCGTCCGGACCGCCAGAAACAAAAGTCTTTGGTTCATTGTGAATCAAAGACTTTTTTATTTTAATCCAAGGGGTCGAGATTCTGTTGAAAATGATTTGCACCTGCCCAAAAATGAAACCTTTCAGGTGAAGGACGGAATGAAAGTTATGAGGCTATGAAGTGAGTATAAAAACAAAAAAGACCTGAAAGATTTTCTTTCAAGTCTTTTTTTGTGGGCAGTGATGGATTCGAACCACCGAAGGCGAAAGCCAGCTGAGTTACAGTCAGCCCCATTTGGCCACTCTGGTAACTGCCCTTTTGAGCCTCTTGTCGGATTCGAACCAACGACCCCGAGATTACAAATCACGTGCTCTGGCCAACTGAGCTAAAGAGGCATTCATTTTTTATCAGTATCAATCTCTCTCGATTGCGGGTGCAAAGGTACGTATTATTTTTTAATATGCAATAGTTTGGGGGCATAATGTGTAATATTTTTCTTTTAAAAACTCTCCGAACTCTGTTCGGAACTCGGAGAGGGCTTTCTGTTTATGTTGGGATATTGTTATTCTTTCTTCAAAAGTACCTCATTTATAGCTTTTTTGAAGTCGGCCTTTCCCATTGCCCCTTTTGCCATCTGCGGTTGCCCGTTCATTGGGCAGAAAAGGAGGGAGGGAATACTTCTGATACCGAAAGAGGCGGCCAATCCCTCTTCTTTTTCCGTATCTACCTTATAAATATCGATTTTTCCGGCATATTCTTCTGCTAATTCTTCTAAGATAGGAGCGACCATCTTACAAGGTCCGCACCAGGTGGCATAGAAATCCACGATACAAGGTTTGTCTCCTTTGTACACCCACTTGTTGGGGCTGGCTTCGTAGTTCGCTACTTTTTTCAGAAATTCCGTTTTTGTCAATTCTTGTACTTTCATGTTTATTCTCCTTATTAATTGAGGTTTATATTCTTGTTTATTGATTATATAACAAAGGTATGCTATTTATTCCATTCCGTTATTGAACATTTTTCCCTTATAATTGGAAATATTACTATATTGCTTGAGTTCCAGTCATTTTGTAAATAAAAAAGCCGTCCGGTATGTTGCCGGGCGGCTTTTATCTGGAGTTTAAAGAGCTTTAATATCTTTTGCCAACGGTATCCCAATCGATGATTTTCCATAAAGCGTTCAAATGATCGGGACGGCGGTTCCGGTAATCCAAATAGTAGGCATGTTCCCACACATCGAATCCCAGAATCGGTTTCAATCCGTGAGCAACCGGATTGCTACCGTTAGCTTCTTTGGTAATTGAGAGTTTTCCGTCTTTATCTTTAGCCAGCCATACCCATCCTGAACCGAATAAACCGGTTCCTGCAGCTACGAATTCTTTCTGGAAGTTTTCGAACGATCCCCAAGTCGCGTCGATCGCTTTGGCGAGGGCGCCGGTCGGTCTGCCACCGCCATAGGGGGAGAACTGGGTGAAGTACAAATTATGATTAAGCGTCTGTCCGGCATTGTTAAAGATAGCACCGTCGGATTCTGCCACGATCTGTTCTAATGTAGCGTTTTCGAACTTGGTTCCCTGAATGAGGTTGTTCAGGTTATTTACATAAGTCTGTAAATGTTTGCCATGATGGAACTCAATCGTTTCTTTACTTATAACCGGTTCCAGCGCGTTGGCTGCATAGGGTAACTGGATTAATTCAAATTTCATAACTTTTTCTTTTTTATCTGTTATTTGACTATTATTACTATTATTTGTTATCAACAATAATAAACTGAGACATAATGTAAGCATAATCAATCTGTTTTATGTTGTTTCTACTATTCTAACATTCCCTGCTCGAAATTTGTTCATAGAATGAAATGCATATTATTTATCGCGGGATAGACTTTATCTATGAACGGAATGTACTATCTTCGCCAACCAATTAAAATAAACACAATAATGACAAAAATTCAGGAAACACTGGTTGCGTTGCCAGAGGAAAAGAAAGCTCTGTTTATCC
>OGXP01002819.1_pt1 | contig 10372 bp, 10 predicted proteins | sample 1576351 | NCBI WGS metagenome assembly OGXP01 (sample SAMEA3541517, study PRJEB24748) | human gut metagenome | biome: human gut; feature: human-associated habitat; material: faeces | place: China | collected 2012
CGAAACCGAAGAAATAGCCTATCTTTGCCGCTGAAATTTCATTGTGATAGGTTTTGCAACTTATAATAATTGAAATTTTAGTGGTTGCGCCCGGCGGGAACCGGGCGCATTTTCAAAAAACTTTTCAATTTTTTTCTGTTATAACTTCCTAATATACAAAAAGAGTTACCTTTTTGTAACTATCTTACCGTCTTGTAACTTCTTTTTTTATACTAAGTATATTTATATCTTTGCAATCGAAAAAGATACTTAATATATCATGTTTACCGCATTGGTATATTTGTTTGGTGTCTTAACAATACATTATTAACTAAAAAAAAAGAATTATGCACTACACTGGAACTATTTGGCGATCGCCTTACGAAGCATACTCAATGCTCATTCAAGTAACAGCTGGATGTACTCACCATTCCTGCAAATTTTGTACTTTATACGAAGATTTACCTTTCAAATTCAGGCTATCACCAATTGAAGAGGTAAAATCGGATTTAAAGGAAGCAAGTTATTATTATAGACACGCACAAAGGGTGTTTTTCACAGGTGCAAACCCATTTGTGCTTAGTGTAAATAAGCTTAAAACACTTGCGAAAATGGTACATCAATACTTTCCTGCTTGTCAGAGTATAGGGTGTTTTGCACGAATTACGGACATTACCCCTAAATCTGTTACAGAATTAAAAGAATTGCGAGAACTCGGATATGATGGAATTACAATCGGAGTTGAAACCGGATATGATGAATCTTTGATTTTCATGAGAAAGGGATTTCTATCAAAGGACATCATTGAGCAATGTAAGAAATTGGAAGAAGCAAATATTACCTATAACTTCTTTTATTTGACAGGAATTTATGGTAGTGGAAAAGGCAAGATGGGGGCAAAGGTGACAGCAGAAATTTTCAATCAGCTTCATCCGCAAATAATTGAATCTTCAATGCTTACAATTTATCCAACTTCGGAACTGTATAAGGAAATACAGGCTGGTAACTGGAAAGAAGAAACTGAAATTGAGAAGTTGGAGGAAATGAAGACTTTGATAGAAAATCTTAAAATTGATGCTCGATTTGTAACGGATGGGGCATCCAACTTAATTCAAGTTAGAGGCAATTTGAAAACAGATAAACAAAAAATGATTGCTTTTCTAAAACAACAAATAGCAGAGCAAGACGAAGCTTATTTGAGAAGCTATCGTGAAAATCTGCCACATCTATAAAATCTATCTAATGAAAGCGGATATTAGAGTTATAGTAAAAGGTGTTCAACAATATGCTGATTATATTGACGAGATAGTAACTAATGCTATTGGAAAATATTCTATTGTTAATGGTCTGCATATTGTTGAATATCGAGAACTATGTAAAGGTGGACATATCATTGAAAACAAATTGGTAATCAGTAATAAATCTGTTTGTTTATACCGAAGAGGAAGTTTGTTCTCTGAAATGTCTTTCATAGAGGGAGAATGTACGGAATCTGATTATATTAATACAGATGGAGAACTCAATGTAAAAATCAAAACATTGTCTTATCATCCTACAATTGGTGATAACAATATTCATATTGAGTTGAATTATGACTTATTCATAAATAACCAGTTTCTCTCGAATAACTCCCTTACCATATTTGTTAATGAAATGGCATTGTAAACTATAATATTATGACTTTATGAAAATAAGAATAATTGATTTGTTGAAAACAACTACCTATAATATTAATGTAAGCGTAAACGGCTGGGTACGAACGCATAGACAAAGTAAAAACATTAGTTTCATTGCAATAAATGATGGTTCAACTGTTCATAATCTGCAAATTGTGGCTGAACATGAAAAGATAAAAAAAGATTTTCTTAAATTGGTAACTACCGGAAGTGCCATTCGGGTAGATGGTATGTTTGTACTATCTACTGGAAATCAGCAGCATGGAGAAATAATAGCCCAAAATATAGTTTTATATGGCACTGCCGACCCACAGGAATATCCTTTACAAAAGAAAGGACACTCGTTAGATTTTTTGCGGAATATTGCTCATTTGCGGATGCGAACAAATATTTTTGGAGCGATATTTAGAGTTCGTCATAATTTAGCTTTTGCTATACATAAATACTTTCATGAAAAGGGTTTTTTCTATTTTAATACTCCCATAATAACTACATCTGATGCAGAAGGAGCAGGAAAATTGTTTGAAGTAACAACAGGTGATAATCAAGACTTTTTTGGTGTCCCGGCGAATCTAACTGTATCAGGGCAATTGGAGGGTGAACTGGGGGCTTTGGGATTAGGGGCTATTTACACATTCGGACCAACTTTTAGGGCTGAAAACTCGAATACTTATCGACATTTAGCTGAATTTTGGATGGTAGAACCCGAAATGGCGTTTATTGACATCAACGATAACATGGATTTAGCGGAGGACTTCTTGAAATATGTAATTCGCCATGCTATTGAAGCGTGTGAAAGTGATTTGATTTTTTTGAATAATACAGTAAATAGTGGTTTAATCGAAAGGTTACATTCAGTAGTAAATAACAAATTTGTTCGATTGCCATATTCACAAGCAATAGAAATATTGAAACAATCAAACAGAGAATTTGAAATTCCAATAGTGCAAGGCATGGATTTAAGCTCTGAACATGAACGTTTTTTAGTTGAAGAATATTTTTGTTGCCCTATCATTGTTACAGACTATCCTAAAGAAATAAAAGCTTTTTATATGAAGTTGAATGAAGACGGTAAAACTGTACGAGCAATGGATATTTTATTTCCACAGATAGGAGAGATAATAGGAGGTTCCGAGCGTGAATCAGATTACCTGAAATTACGCCAGCGAATGGAAGAATTGGGTATGAATGTGAAACAATTATGGTGGTATCTTGAAACACGAAAGTTCGGAACTGTTCCCCATGCAGGATTTGGGTTAGGATTTGAAAGATTAGTGTTATTTGTTACAGGAATGTCAAATATTCGTGATGTGATACCATTCCCACGTACACCGAAAAATGCCAATTTTTAAATCTTTTAAGTTTGAACGGTGCAAAAATACATCAATGAAATATTACTTCGCATTAATGAAGAAATGGAATTGCGTGGTATTGATGAGAATGTCAATACAGAAGATGCATTATATATGATAGATGTTATACGTCCATTGTTTGAAAAATTGCGAGAAATGACTATCGCATACGAATTTCAGAGTGAACAAGAAGAAATTCACTTTTTCAAAGAAATAAAGCCAGATATTCTTGGTAGGTACATATTCTTTCATAAAGTTGTTAGAATTGAAATGAAACGTCCTATTGGTAGTGATGATGTGCAGAGAGAATATCTTCATAGTCAATTAAATAGTCTGAAATATTTTTTTGACCAAAATCTTGATTTTTACCAGTATTACCGTTCAAGAGCAACGCATTTAGATACTTATTACTTTGTTCGATATAAAAGTAACTTTCGGTTATGTTTAGATTGCAATTTTTTGGATAAAGACCCTGCTTTTTCAACCGGGTTTGACTATAAAGTGGCAAAAATATTATCTAATGAAATGTTACGCATATATTTAAATCGCCAGTTACAGTTATTAGATAGAAAAACGCAGATTGCGGAAATACGAACTTCACTTTCAGATTTTAGTTTAAAATGGACTGGCTCGAAATCTGAAGCAATAGAATGGGGATATGGATTGTTTGCTGCAAAATCCTTGAATTATGGAAATGCTACGATAAAAGAAATTATGGCATTTATCGAAGCTGCATTTGGCATTGAACTGGGAGATTACTACCGAACCTATTTAAGCCTTAAAAATCGAAAGAAAGACCGAACTGCTTTTTTCACATTCATAGTAGAGCAGCTGCAAAAGCGTATGGATGATGATATTCTGTAGATAAGATATTTAACCAATTAGAAAACTACCATGTTATTAGCAACTTGGTAGTTTTTCTTTTTATACAGACTGACAATATGAATATGACTGAAACATGCAATTTTCTCTGAAATTCACTTCAAAAGACATTGAAAATAATTTCAACCAAGTTGATATAATCTTGTATTTTTTATCTTACAGAAAGATGCAATTTTGCGGCAAATCAATTAGTTATCATTTATGGAAATAATAACATTCGAGTCCAAAGCCTATAAGGAACTGGACAACAAGATTACCGCTATTGCCGATTACATCTTCAATCATGCGGAAATGGCAAAGCAAAGCGAGGAAGATATGTGGGTGGACAGCTACGAGGTCTGCACGTTTCTGAAAATAAGCGAAAAGACCCTGCAACGCCTGCGAGTGTCGGGTACTATCGCCTATTCCAACATCAGAGGACGTTATTTCTACAAGGTCAGCGAGATACGCAGGATGCTGGAAGAACGCCTGATAAGGAGCAACAAGGAGAACATCGACAACCTGATAACCAACCACCAGTTGTATGCTAAGGAAAGAGGAAATCTTAGAAAGAACAAGTAACGGGCTGGCGGTATTCAAACACTACCTGCCCGGCAACTGGCGCATAGGTCGCAACTTTCTTAACCCGCTGTACGAGGACAGCAAGGCTTCCTGTAACATCTACTTCGACCGTCATAGCGGTATGTATAAAATGAAAGACTTCGGTAATGATAGTTACAGTGGCGACTGTTTCTTCTTCGTGGGGCAGCTAAAGGGGCTGGACTGTAACCGGGCGGCTGACTTTGTGGAGATACTGGAGATTATAGACCGGGATTTGGGCTTGGGGCTGACTTCTGACACTCCGATTTCCGTTTCTCCTGTAACCGTCCGCCGGGCAGTTCCGGACAAACCCGAAGAAACACCCGAAAAGCCTGTCAAGCCCTACCAGTTTCGGGAACAGAAGTTTCCGCTTGCCGAACTGGTGTACTGGCAACAGTATGGCATCACGCCCGAACTGCTGGAGCGTTACAAGGTCTGTTCGCTCCGGGAGTACCACAGTGAAACGGCAGAGGGGAAACCGTACACCTACACTTCATCGGTGGCAGAACCCATGTACGGCTATAAAGGCAAACAGCACATCAAGCTGTACCGCCCGTTCTCCACGCCCCGCTTCCTCTATGGCGGCAACTTTGGCGAAAACTATTGTTTCGGGCTGGAGCAACTGCCCGCCAAAGGTGACACGCTATTCATCACGGGCGGCGAGAAAGACGTGCTTTCGCTGGCGGCACACGGTTTTCATGCTATCTGTTTCAACAGCGAAACGGTAACTATCCCGCCTACGCTGGTTTATCGGCTGACATTCCGTTTCAAACACATCATCCTGCTTTTCGATATGGATAAAACGGGAAAAGAAAGTTCACGCAAGCAGGAAAAGCTATTGGAAGAATTTGGCGTGAAACGCCTGTTACTCCCACTTCCGGGAACGAAAGAGGAAAAGGACATTTCCGACTACTTCAAAGCCGGGAACACCCGTGAAGATTTCCTGAAACTGTTTATCGAATTTTTAGACAACCTGTATAGCGACACATTGATTATGCTAAAATCATGCGAGATAGATTTCAACAACCCGCCCGCCAAAGCACAAGAGATTATTTCGGCGGGTGACGTTCCGTTAGGAACACAAGGCAACCTGTTCGGCATTACCGGGGGTGAGGGAACGGGAAAGAGCAATTATGTAGCCGCAATTGTGGCGGGCTGCATCTGTCCGGTTGGTGCGGAAGTAGATACGCTGGGCGTACAGATAACCGCCAACGGCAGGCACAAGGCGGTCTTACTTTATGATACCGAACAGTCGGAAGTACAACTGTTCAAGAATGTAAGCAACCTGCTGACACGCGCCAAACAGCCAGACAAACCCGATGAACTGAAAGCATTCTGTCTGACGGGTATGTCACGTAAGGAACGTTTACACGCCATAGTACAAAGCATGGATAAATTCTACTACCAGTACGGTGGCATCCAGTTGGTCGTCATCGACGGCATCGCAGACCTTGTAAAGAGTGCCAACGATGAAGCGGAAAGCGTGGCGGTGATAGATGAACTTTATCGGCTGGCGGGTATCTACAACACTTGTATTCTTTGTGTGCTGCACTTCGTTCCGAACGGCTTGAAGTTACGAGGACATTTGGGTAGTGAGTTACAGCGCAAGGCGGCTACAATCCTTTCTATAGAGAAAGACGAAGAACCCGCCCAGTCGGTGGTAAAAGCTCTGAAAGTAAGGGATGGAAGCCCGTTGGACGTTCCTTTGATGCTCTTTGCATGGGACAAAGAAGCGGGGATGCACGTGTACAAAGGGGAGAAACCCCGTGAGGAAAAGGAGAAGCGCAAGGAAAGGGAACTGGTGAATGTCGCACGTGACATCTTCGGTCGGCAGACACGCATCACCTATATAGACCTTTGCGAGCAGTTGCAGCAGGTCTTGGACATCAAGGAACGTACTGCAAAGAGTTATATCCGCTTCATGCGGGAAAGGGACATCATCACCAAAGACACGGCAAACCAAAGTTTCTTTGTTGTAGGTTCATATAATCTTCAATAGAACATAACAACCCATAAACGTATGGACGAAACTTGTGTGGTTCATGTGTTTGTGTCCTGCCATGTTGTGATAACACGGCAGGATTTCTATTATTTGCAAGGTTATTCCAGTGATTTTTACTACTTTTGCAAAAGTAACATAAGAAAATAACGGCGATTGAACAGCTTCGGCTGTGATTTCGTCTTTATATATAACATATACGTTCGCCGAACGTCCCAATGCGAAAACTGGCACTTTTCAAAACGAGGGGATATTCAGCGCAGGATATGCTATGTTTTATCATAGCGTGGTCTTGCCTGTTCCTCGTTTGGGTATTGCCAGTACCTCGCATTGAAGCAGTGTAAGAGCCACGCTTCTTTTTGGGGGTATTGGCGGGCAGTTATCAAAGATTATTAACTGTTAAAACCAATATTTATGGGGCAGATAAAATCATTTATAGCACTATCTCTTGACGGTTTTATTGCGTCTGTCGATGGAGAATTGGATTGGATTCCACAAAGCGTAAGGGCGATACCTAAAAGTTTATTTGAAAATGCTTCTTGCTTATTAGTCGGTGCTAATACATACGATTATCTTTTTGAGCATTTGGATGGGCAGGTTTATAAAACAAAGCCTATTTATGTCGTTTCACATTCCGATTATAATATACTCCCCAATAGCAATATTTCATTTCTTACTGAAAAACCATTGGATGCAATAAGAAGATTGAAGCAGCACCATGAAATATTAGTCATAGGAAGTGGTAAATTATTAACAGAATTAATTCAATTAGAATTATTGGATGAAATAACTATTTGCCATATTCCGGTTTTTGTAGGAAAAGGAATAGGCTTTATCGGAGAAACATTTGGTTCTTATTGGCAGTTAGTAAAATGTCAATCAAATAAGGGCACAATATTTGCGACCTACAACTATAAGAAAAAGCAGGATGATTAACTATCCTGCTTTTTCTTAATTGATTCCATTTTATTACGATGTTTCAAAATTTCATCGGAATGTTCCAATGCCCATTGAATAATTCCATCTAAAGGTAGCATAAGACTTTCACCAAGTGGTGTAAGGCTATACTCTACTTTAGGAGGTATTTCGGGGTATAATTTACGATTTACCAACATATCCGCTTCTAATTTTTTCAATGCTGTAGTCAACATCTTTTGAGATATGTTAGGAACATTGCGCATTAATTCATTAAAACGCATTGTCCCATTTTTTTGCAATAAGACCAGTATTCTTAAAGACCATTTATCACCAAAACGGTCTATAATGCCACACGCTGGACATACCGCTTCTCTATAATGATTTTCTTCCATATTCTTTTATCTTTAAATAATTGTCAATCAACAAGAGTTACCTTGTGGTAAGCATCTTACCTTTGTGTAAGTTCTTTTTTTATACTAAGTAACTTTATATCTTTGTTTGCGCAAAAGTAACTAAATATATTGGAAATACAAAATTTGGTGTGATTATAAAATGGATAAATCGATGGAATTAAAAAGAATGCAATTTACCGGTTCTGTTTGGAGACCGCCTTACGAAGCAAATTCACTATTGCTTCAAGCCACTATAGGATGTTCACATCATAGGTGTAAATTCTGTAGTTTGTATAAAGACACGCAGTTTAGAGTTGCTTCCCGTGAGGAAGTTGAAAGGAATTTAGAAATAGCCCAGCTATATCAACCAAAGGCACGAAGAGTATTTTTGACTGGTGCAAATCCGTTTGTACTTAGCTTTGAAAAACTGAAAATACTTGCCACTTTAATAAAAATATATCTTCCGGAAGTGCAAAATATCGGCTGTTTCGCTCGAATTAGCGATATAAAACAAAAGACAATAGAGCAATTGATGGAATTACGTCAATTAGGATATGACCGGATTTCTATCGGGACAGAAAGTGGAGATGATATTACGCTGTCACAAATGAATAAAGGGTATTCTGTTATGGATATTGTTGAACAATGTCGAAAATTGGAGAATGCTGGTATTGAATATAATTTCACGTATTTGATTGGGCTTGCAGGAAAGGGGCAAGGGGAGCGCAATGCTATTAATACGGCTGATACTTTTAGTTTGTTGCATCCGTATATTATCAATGTACTTTCTTTAACCGTATTTCCCGATACAGTTCTTTATGAGGAAATAGGAACGGGGACATTTGTTGAAGCATCGGAATATGAACGGATAGAAGAAATGGAAATGTTTATTGAACGATTCCAACCGTCTAATTGTGTTCATCTTTTAGCAAACACTGTATCTAATCCCATACCTTTTATTGGAGTTCTACCCAAAGAAAGAGAACGGATATTAAAAGAAATACAGTCCATTAAAAATAATTTCAGGGAAGAGGATTTAAGAGATTATCGTAAACGCATAAAATCGTTATAATGGCAAAATTAGAAACAAAAATAAGTGGCATTGATTTTAAAAATCCTGTAACAGTTGCATCGGGAACTTTTGGATATGGAACAGAGTTTTCAGATTTCTTTGATGTGTCTTTATTAGGAGGAATATTTGTAAAAGGAACAACGCTATATGCGCAAGAGGGTAATCCGTACCCTCGAATGGCGGAAACTCCATCAGGAATGTTGAATGCAGTTGGGCTTCAAAATAAAGGTGTAGATTATTTTGTGAATAATATATATCCGACAATAAAAGACATAGATACAAATATGATTGTAAATGTTGGAGGAACGACCATCGAATCTTATGTAAAATGTGCCGAAACAGTAGTCACATTAGATAAAATTCCGGCAATAGAGTTAAATATAAGTTGTCCGAATGTAAAACATGGAGGTATGGAGTTTGGAGTAACAACTAAAGGTGCAGCATCCGTTGTTAGTGCAGTCAGACAGGTTTACAATAAGCCGTTGATTGTTAAGCTATCCCCAAATGTAACAAATATTGCAGATATAGCTAAAGCAGTAGAAGATGCAGGGGCAGATGCTATTTCTATGATAAATACAATTATGGGGATGGCTATAGACATAAATTCTCGTAAACCTATCTTATCTACTGTAACTGGTGGGTTGTCCGGCTCTTGCATCAAACCTGTTGCATTACGAATGGTTTGGCAAACATATAAGGCTGTTAAGGTTCCGATTATAGGTTTAGGTGGAATATCATCATGGCAAGATGCTATAGAATTTTTCCTTGCTGGTGCTACCGCTATTCAAATAGGGACATATAATTTTATAGACCCGACTATAAGCCTAAAAGTAATAAACGGCATCAATTCATATCTTGACGAAAATGGTTTTTCTGATATACAGGATTTGACAGGTGCATTAGGAGAGATTTAAGCCAAAATCTTAGTGCAAGGTGCAAGTATATATTTATATATATAGCTTGCACCTTGCACTAACCCAAAAATATTTATTATCAGATATTTGCGAGTTTCAAAAGAAAGCCGTATCTTTGAACCCGAAAGTTAGGCAGACAAACAGCGGTCAAAGTTGGACAAGCCCAACGTCTGAAAATCGTTACTGTTTCGTTACCTATTTGAAATTTTGAAAGCAAAGTAGCTGAAATATAAGCGGTTAGAGTTATAGGTTCAAAACCCTCTCTTTCCGCAGAACCTACTGAACAAAACAAGAGAGTAAGTGGACAAAAACCTACAAATCGCTGATTTGTAGGTTTTTTTATTACCTATAAGTCTTGTCTCCAATGCCTTATCAGAAGAAAATTCGGCTCACCCGATAATCAGTGGGGGTATCTTCAGGCTCATATATATTTCATTTCAGCCGGCAACCTAAGACAAGTCGACCTACAGAAATATCGAAGTCGGCCAACAGATGAGATCATGGGATAACCATTGCCATATAAATCGCTGTCTTATATCCTGTTAATCAACAGGCCAACTCACTTGAGAAAGGCTTCCCAAGTGAATAACTAACCACTTCCAGACTCGT
>OGXP01002828.1_pt1 | contig 10315 bp, 9 predicted proteins | sample 1576351 | NCBI WGS metagenome assembly OGXP01 (sample SAMEA3541517, study PRJEB24748) | human gut metagenome | biome: human gut; feature: human-associated habitat; material: faeces | place: China | collected 2012
AAGAAGAGGACTTTTCTCAAACGAAGCTGGAAGCGGAAACTCAAACTATGCAGCAGCAGTTGTTGATATTGATGAGCCTGCAAAACAGGGAATGGTTCAAGCTCTCGGAGTTTTTGTCGATACACTTGTAATATGCAGTGCAACAGCATTTGTTATTCTTCTTGCAGGAGTTGAAAAAGCAGTTGGAACAGATGGAATGATTTTAGACGGAAGAGTTTTAAGCGGAATGACTTTATTCCAAGAATCTTTAAAAACTCATGTAGGGTGGATAGGAATTCCATTTACAGTTGTAACAATATTTTTCTTTTCACTTAGTACAATTCTTGCAGTTGCTTTCTATGGAAAAAGTGCTGTAAACTTTATAAATGAAAAAATAAATTTGAATTTCTATTATCAGATAATCATAGTAATAATGGTTTATGTAGGGGGAATACAACAGAACTTTTTCGTATGGTCTCTTGCAGATTTTGGTCTTGGAATTATGACAGTTATAAATATAATCTGTATTTTAATTATTGGAAAAGATGCTTTGGAAGAACTTAGAAGATACGAACCAAAATTAAGAAATAAATAAAAAAATAAAACAGAGCCGAAATAATTTTTTCAGCTCTGTTTTTGTATTAAAAAAATTTTTATTTTTAAAATGCCCAGTTTCCATTTATGAAAATAGGTTCTTCATTTCCAAAAGCATCTACTCCTGTAATATTTAAATCTTTTGTTCCAAACATAAAGTCCACATGGACAAGAGAATCATTCATTCCAACTTCTTCCATCTGTTTCTTATTAAGAGTATCCCCCTCTTCAATACAGCTTGGATATGCCTGCCCTATTGCAAGATGGCATGAAGCATTTTCATCGAAAAGAGTGTTATAGAATAAAATATTTGAATTTGAAATAGGTGAATCATAAGGAACAAGGGCTATCTCCCCTAAATATTTTGCTCCCTCATCAGTATTAATAAGATTTTTAAGAGCCTCTTCTCCTGATTTTGCAGAAAAATCAATTATCTTTCCATCTTTAAATGTAAGAGAAAAATCTTCAATAAGATTTCCCCCGTAGTTAAGAGGCTTTGATGCTTTTACAATTCCGTCCACTCCATATTTATATGGCATTGAAAAAACTTCTTCAGTAGGAATATTTGCCACAAAATCAACTCCGGATTTTGAAGTATCCTTTCCAGATGCCCAGATATGTTTATTAGGAAGCTGAACTGTAAGGTCTGTTCCCAGTGAATTTTTCATAATAAATTTTTTAAATTGTTTCTTATTTAAATAATCCATTTTTTCTTTTAAATTTTTTAAATGATTGTGCCATGTTTTAACAGGATTTTCTGTATCCGCTTTTACAGAAGATATAATTGCTTTCCAAAGCATTTCAACAGCTTCTTCTTCTGAAACATTTGGAAATACTTTTTTTGCCCATGCAGGAGTTGGAACAGAAATAATATTCCATTGAATTGCATTTGTCATAACCTTTTCATAGTATCCTTTAAGCCCTACGTTTCTTGCAGTCTGTGATTTTGCAATTTTTGTGCTGTCAATTCCTTTTAAAAGTTCAGGGTCGTTTGCTGCAATACTTAAAAAAGCAGCTCCTTTTTCAGCATAAAACATAAGAGAATCTATTTCCCATTGAGGCATAGTTTCAAAAATTTCAACATCTCCGTAAGTAAATTTCATTTTTTTGCAGAAATCATCATTCCAGTGAACTACAACTTCTTTTGCTCCCATTTTGTAGGCTGTTTCTACAAGAATTCTTGTGAAAGGTGCAGCTTCAACAGGAGACATAATTATCAAAATCTGTTTATCCTGAAGATTTATTCCAATTTTAAGTGCAAGGTCTGCATATTTTTGTAAAGTCATGCTGTCCATATTTTCCTCCTTAAGTATCGTAATTTGTTTTCTCATTATACCATAAAAAGCTGTGTAAAAAAAAAGTAAAAAAAGTAAAATATTTATTTTCTTGAGTGAATATGGTAAAATTGTAATGTTAGATAATTTTAAAATTAGGGAGGTCCAGTTGGAAAAAAAAGATATAGTGATTAAAGGATTGAGTAAATCTTTTGACGGGGTACAAGTTATAAAAAATATTGACTTGGAAATCAAAGCAGGAGAATTTTTCTCTATTCTAGGTCCATCAGGCTGCGGGAAGACAACACTTTTAAGAATTTTGGCAGGATTTATAGAACCTGACAGCGGTGTTGTATATTTGGGAGACAAAGATATAACAAATCTTCCTCCAAACTTGAGATCTACAAATACAATATTCCAAAAATATGCTCTGTTTCCTCATTTGACAGTTTATGAAAACATAGCATTTCCTTTGAGAATGAAGAAAATGGATTCTGATTACATAGATACAGAAGTAAAAAAAATGCTTAAGATGATTGAACTTGAAGCACATGCTTCCAAAAAACCAAATCAGCTTTCAGGAGGACAGCAGCAGAGAGTTTCAATAGCCAGAGCTTTGGTAAACAAACCGGAAGTTCTTCTTCTTGATGAACCTCTTTCAGCTCTTGATGCAAAACTTAGACAAAATCTTCTTATTGAACTTGATAATATTCACGAAGAAGTTGGTATTACATTTATATTTATAACTCACGACCAGCAGGAAGCGCTTTCAATTTCAGATAGAATTGCCATAATGAATAAAGGAAAAGTTCTTCAAGTGGGAACACCTGCAGAAGTTTATGAATCACCTGCAGATATGTTTGTTGCAGATTTTATTGGAGAAAATAACTTTATTGAGGGAGAAGTTGTTTCAATAGACAGTGAAACTTGTGCAACACTTAAACATGAAAGACTTGGAGAAATCCGTTTTGAAATGGATAGAAAAGTAAAAATCGGAAATCATGTAAAAGTTTCAGTAAGACCGGAAAAAATAAGACTTACAAGAAATCTTCCAAAAAATTTAGGAAAAATTCATAATGTGATAAAAGTATATGTAGATGAACTTATTTATACAGGATTTCAAAGTAAATATTTCGTATGGCTTAATGGTGAAAAAGATTTATTATTTAAAGTTTTCAAACAGCACGCAATTTTCTTTGAAGATGATGAAAGCAGTGTAAGATGGGACGAAGAAGCATATATTTCTTGGAACTCTGAGGATAGTTATCTGGTTGAGGTAGAAGAAAATGAAAAGAGATAGAAGAGGGATTTTTTATACTTTGCCTATAACAATATGGCTTACTGTTTTCTTTTTAATTCCAATGGGAATAGTTCTTGTGTATTCTTTTTTGAAAAAAGGAATATACGGAGGAGTCGAGCTTGAATTTTCTTTAGAAACATTTAAAATTTTTGCAAATCCCATGTTTTTAAAAATAGTTTATAAAACTTTGGCTATGGGTATTGTTGTAACACTTTTAACTTTAGTAATAGCAGTTCCTACAGCATATTTTATAGTTCGTTCAAAACATAAGGAAAAATATATTTATCTTATAATTATTCCTTTCTGGACAAATTTTCTTATAAGAATTTATGCATGGATGGCTATTCTTGGAAGCAATGGATTTATAAATAATATTTTAATGAAAATTGGGATAATAAACGAGCCTTTGCAATTTCTTTATAATTCGGGAGCAGTTGTTTTGATTTCAATATACACAAGTCTTCCTTTTGCAATACTTCCCCTTTATTCTACAATAGAAAAATTTGATTTTTCTCTTATAGAAGCTGCAAGGGATTTAGGTGCAACAAACAGACAGGCATTTTTCAAAATATTTATTCCAAATATAAAAAACGGAATTGTAACAGCAGGAATATTTACATTTGTTCCAATGCTTGGGTCATATGTTGTTCCAAAACTTGTGGGAGGAGCAAATTCAATTTTCCTTGGAAATGTAATTGCCCGTCATCTTACAGAAACAAGAAACTGGCCTATGGCGTCAACAATATCATCAGTCCTTATTATTATAACTTCAATAGTTCTTTTTGGGCTTATGATTGCAAAAAAGAGAGGTGGAGCTGATGAATAAGAGAAGAACATCATTATTTTTCTTTGCTTTTTCAATGATATTTTTCTATCTGCCCCTTGTTGTCCTTGTGATTTATTCATTTAATGAGGGAAAAGCAATGGTGTGGCAGGGATTTTCACTTAAATGGTACAAAGAACTTTTTATGTATTCAGAAGATATTTGGAGATCTTTTAAATACAGTATATTTATAGCTATTTTTTCGGGGCTTCTTTCAACAACACTTGGAACTTTGGGAGCAATAGGGCTTCACTGGTATAAATTCAGATATAAAAAATATCTTGAAGTGATAGGATATCTTCCTCTTATAGTTCCTGATATTATAATGGGAGTTTCTCTCCTTATACTTTTTGTTACGGTGAGACTTGAGCTTGGGCTTGCAAGTATATTTATTGTTCATACAACATTTAATATTCCTTTTGTACTTTTTATAGTGCTTTCAAGACTTGCTGAAATAGATTATTCAATAGTGGAAGCTGCATATGATTTAGGTGCAACAGAAATGCAGGCTTTAAAAAAAGTTATTATTCCAATGCTTATGCCTGCTATAATTTCAGGATTTTTAATAGCTCTTACATTATCATTTGATGATTTTGTGGCAACTTTCTTTGTGGCAGGGCCTGGTTCATCAACACTTCCTCTTAGAATATATTCAATGATAAGACTTGGAGTGTCACCGGTTATAAATGCACTTTCAGTATTGTTTATAGGATTTGCCACTGTGCTTACCCTTTCAACAACAAGACTTCAAAAATATTTTTTGAAATAAATTAAACAATAAGAGCAGTACAAGAGTCTAAAAGACGTAATTATACATTATTTTGGAGGGAAATTTTTTATGAAGAGATATTTGAAATTATTGTTTGTTTCACTAGCTTTATTTATACTTGGAGGTTGTTCTTTCTTTGGAAAAAAAGACAGTGTGGATATTACAAGATACAATGATATCAGAGCAACATTTGTAACATCTCAGGGTGATATAGAATTTTATCTTTATCCGGAAGCAGCTCCAATTACTGTGGCAAATTTTGTAAACCTTGCACTTAGAGGTTACTATGATAATACTGTTTTCCATAGAGCTATAGAAAACTTTATGATTCAAGGGGGAGATCCAACAGGAACAGGGCAGGGAACTCCCGGATATTTAACAGATGATGAATTTGTTGACTGGCTTGATTTTTATCAGCCGGGAATGCTTGCAATGGCAAACATGGGACCTAACACAAACGGATCACAATTTTTTATAACTATATATCCTGCTGATTCACTTAACCAAAGATATACAATTTTCGGAGAATTTGTGACTCAAGGAGACTATGACAGAATTAAAAAACTTGAAAAAGGCGACGTTATAAAAGAAATAAAAATAAACGGACATGCAGACCTTTTACTTTCTTTAAATAAAGACAGAGTTGATGAATGGAATAAAATTCTTGATAAAGAGTATCCAAATTTAAAAAAATATCCTGTAAAAGATTTATCTGAGTTTGGAAATGAAGTTGAGCAATACAGAACTGAACTTGAAAAAATATATACACCAAAAGAAAAAGAAGTTGAAGAAGAAAAAGAATTTTTTATTCCAAGATTTATAAGAGCAACAGAACAGAAAATAAAAGAGAGAAAAGCTGCTAAGATAGAAAAAGAAGAATCAGAAAAAATATTTGATGAATTTACATTAGATTAAAAAAAGGGGTTTATGCCCCTTTTTCTTTTCTCTTATTTTAATGTCATACCGTGTTTAACTTTTTCTATAGTTTCAGGTGCAAGATATTCAAGGATTGCAAAACCAAGTTCTTGAGAATATCCAGAACCGCTGGCTGTGATAAGATTTTTATCTCTTACAACAGGTTCATCTATAATGTTGCAGAAATCTTTTACAAGTTCGTGTGTTGAAAAATGAAGAGTGATATTTCTTCCGTCAATCATTCTTCTTCTTCCTAAAGAAGAGGGAGCTCCGCAGATAGCTGCAACCATTTTTCCATTATCAAGATAGTATTTTGTAAGCTCCATAGCTTCGTCAGATTTAAAAAGATTTTCATATCCGGAATATCCTCCAGGAAGGAAAATTCCATCTCCGTCTTTATAGCTTCCTAACATATCATCTGCTTTTACCATAACATTTTGTGCAGAATTTACCTCAAGAGTTTTGTTAAGTGAAAGAGTCACAACTTTTATTCCGGCTCTTCTCATAACGTCAATAGGTGCTATTGCTTCTAAAACTTCAAACCCCTCAGCAAGCAAAACATAAACTTTTTTCATAATGTTACCTCCTAAAAAATAATTAAAATTCGATAAAATTTATCCCTTTGTCTAAATGCCCTGAACCATATGTAATCACTTATTATCTATTTTACCGAATAAAATTTTTAAAAATTGTAATTATAGAAAAGATAATTTATAGGAAGATAAGCAGAAGCAAGAAATTCACTGCTTTCTTCAATATGGCTTACAATAAAATTTTCTTCTATTTCTGTCAGCTGATAACTCTGGAGAGAAATCATTAAATAGTTTTTAAAGATGGGGCTTTTAAAAAGTTTCCCAGAAACTACAAAATTATCCAGAGAAAAAATAGCATCAATGTTTAAAATAAGAAGAGCTGTATAATTTGCTATTTTTTTTAGGACAAGACACTCTTCAACTTCTCCTTTTTCTGCTCTTTCAACCAGATAATCAAATCCACATTCTTCGTAATTTTTTGATATTTCTGGTAAGTCTTTATATTTTTCTGTCAGCTGTTTTATAATGCTTGAGCTTGAAATCATTGTTTCAATACACCCTTTTCTTTTACATGTAGGGCAGAACACCTCTGAATCAGGCTCTATTATAACGTGGTTAAGCCCAAGTTTTTTGTTAAAGTCCATAAAAGGTTTTACAAGCTGGTTGTTTACAATTATGCTTCCCTCAATGAGTGTGTTGTATTTCATAAAGAAAAAATTATTGATTGACGGCTCACAGAAAGTCTGATACAGAGACAATGCTCTTATAAAAGTATCTACAATAAGAGGAAAGTTAAAATATCCTTTAGCAAACTCAATAAGTTTTTCGTAATTAAGCTCTTCTAAAAAACTGTAATTATGATATTTATTGTGAAATTCGGAAAGATTTATCATAATCCCCATTCCCAAAATTTTACTTTCGTCTATATTATTTTTTTGCATAAAAGTTTGAATTTCAGTAAAAAGATTATGGAAAAAATCTTTTGCATTATCTATCTGACAGCTGTTTTCTTTTAAAAAAGTATGTGAAATCTCAAGATTAATATTTGTAAAAACAACTTTTGTGACATCTGTTTTCAGGTCAATTCCAATAAATTTAAATTTGTCATAATTTATAAGAAGGTCAGTTCTCTTACGGTTATTTTTAATTTTTTCTTTTTCATACAAAATATCATCAGAGATAAGTTTTTTTGAAATTTTTGTAAGAGATGCAGGAGAAAGATTTAAATTTTCTGCAAGCTCCAGTTTTGTAGCCCCTTCGTGAGTATTGATATATCTAAGAAGATTGGCGATATTTCGATTGTTGGTCGTGTAGGTCATATTATCCCCCTTAAATAAAAATAAAAAAACTTGACAACGTCTTAAAAAAGCACTATAATTTTACTAGGTAAAATAAAAATTAAAAAATATATAATATTTTTTAAAAAAGTATAAAATTATAAATGATAAATTTAAAGATTTTTTATTTTTAGCTCTTGTTATATCTATATTATATAATAAAATTTTAATAAGTAACAGAATTTGCTAAAAAATATTTTTTGAGATAAAAAAACCTTACAGCACAGGGGATAAAAATATTTGAGAAATATTATAAAGATGTGAAACAAACAGGCTGATAAAAGTATTAACTTAATGCAGAGCCTTGCATAAAAAACACTACATAATCAAATTTTTTAATTTAGTTAAAAAATTTGACTGCATTAGGGTAATATTTTTTATTATAAAAAATATTTCAGAGGGGGAATAAAATGAAAAAGAAAGCATTATTATTAGGAGCAATACTTGCAGTAAGTTCATCAGCTTATGCAAAAGAAGTTCTTCCAGCTGTGGAAGAAGTACAAGAAACTGTTGTTATAGCAGAAGTAACTCCTGAGCCATTAATTAAATCAGTAACAGTAGGACAAAGTTTAGAAGTAGACAACACTTCAGGCGGAAAAAATATAGGTGAAGATGTTATATTTATGAATACAGCTGAACTTTCTACTGAAAACTGGGATTATACAATAGGAGCAGGAAAAGTATTTTCATCAGATACTCGCAGCAGAGAAGGCGGATTATATGATAGAGGAACTTCAAGAATGGAACTTCAAGCTATAAGAAATTTTGATAACTGGTTCTTGGGAATAAAAGTTCAAAGTAATGATGATTATGATAGATGGTATTTAAGAACAGGATATGATTATGGAATGTTCTCCGGTTGGATGGACGCTCAATATTATTCACAAGAAGGAGTTAATGAAGATTACGGAAGAATAGAAATCATGCCTTTTAATGTAACATTTGGTCCAATAAAAGTTGGTTATTATTTAGACTATAAAGATTATACAGGTAAAGGACAAGTTATGGACAATGGAGTTCTTGAAAAATCTGCTGACCATCAATTAAGAGCTTATGCTCCTTTATATAATGGAGAAAAATTAGCTTTAAGTTTAGAATACAGATTAGGATTACATAATTCTATGGACTACAGCAATCTTAAAAAAGATGAAGGATACAGAGTATATAAAGATTTTAACTACAATGCAATGATAATAAATGCAAACTATGCTTTAAATGATTCATTTGACATATACGGATATTACAGATACGACATCAATAAATTTGAAGCTAAAGATGGAACTATAACAAACGAAGATGACGGAAAATATTATGGAGAATTTCAAATAGGATGGGCTTATACATTCTAGTTTGAAAAATGCTTTTTATAATTTCTCGAGGATTAAACCTCACTCAATATAATTTTGCTGTTAAAGTGTGCTAACTTTGACATAAATAAAATCTCAAGGAAAAACTTCAGGGGACTTCTCACCCTCTGAGGTTTTTTCATTTATATAAATAAAATTTTGGAAACTATTTTTACGAAAAAAAGAGCCGTGCAGAAATTTTCTGTACAGCTCTTAAAAATTTTTTTATTTATTTTTTATGCAAAGAACATTTCTGTTAAATCCATAGGATTTACATAAACACCGTCTTTGTAAACTCTCATGTTTCCAGAAGCGATTTCATCTATTAAAATAACTTCTCCGTTGCTGTCAATTCCAAATTCAAATTTAATATCATAAAGGTCAAGTCCTTTTTTAGCTAATTCTTCTTTAACAACTTCAGATATTTTTTGAGTTCTTTCTTTCATAGAGTCATATTGTTCAGCAGTCATAACCCCTAAAACAACTAATCCGTCTTTTGTTACTAATGGATCACCAAGTTCGTCATTTTTAAAAGTAGTTTCTACGTAAGCTGGAAGATCAGCAGCTTCTTTAATATATTGAACATAACGACGATAAAAACTTCCCACAGCTTTGAAACGGCAGATAACTTCAAGACCTTTTCCGAATGGTTTTGCAGGTACAACTTCCATTGTTCCTTTTTCTAAATCAGCAGAAATGTAGTGAGTTTTTACTCCTTGTTTGTTAAGGATTTCAAAGAAGTATTCAGACATTTTTAAATTTGCTTTTCCTATACCTTCAATAGTTAGTCCAACTGAATTTTCACCCGGATCAAATACTCCGTCTTTTCCAGTACAGTCATCTTTGAACTCTAATAAGAAGTTCCCGTTTTCTAGTTTGTACACATTCTTTGTTTTTCCTTGATAAACTTTCTCCATTTTTTTCCTCCATTATATAAAATAAAAAAATTATTGGCTGAAATACTAACAGTTTATATACAAAATCCGCACTTAAATTATAACTCTATGATATTTGATTGCTTTCAGTAACTCTATATGTGGTATTATATCATTTTTTAATGAAAATTCAACTTTTTTCTTGCAAGCCCCATAAAAAAATAAAAAAATGTTCTATTTTTGATTTTTCTGAAATAAAAAATTTTATTTGATAATAGTTTTTGGATTTATATTTTTTACATCACTGCACCCAGTGAGAATCATGCTTTGATATAACTGATTTTTTAAAGTTTCAAGAGTAACTTTTACTCCTTCTTGTCTTCCGCCGATTGAACCCCAGATAAGAGGTCTGCCGATTAAAACTCCTTTTGCTCCTAATGCAAGATATTTAAGAATATCTACACCTTCTCTTATAGAACCGTCAGCTAAAACATTTATTTTATCTCCAACAGCTTTTACAATATCTTCATAACCCTAAAAAAAGCAAAAAAAAGTTCCTTCTTTTTCCGG
>OGXP01002829.1_pt1 | contig 10306 bp, 9 predicted proteins | sample 1576351 | NCBI WGS metagenome assembly OGXP01 (sample SAMEA3541517, study PRJEB24748) | human gut metagenome | biome: human gut; feature: human-associated habitat; material: faeces | place: China | collected 2012
AAATAAATTTTATCATAGAAAGTAATTAATTTACAGAAATAATTTCATACTCTCGAAAACTTAAATTTCAGTATATTTTTATAATAAATATTCTATTAGGAATTGCTGATTCTTTTCAAGCTCCTACATCAGAAGTTGTAATTTCTTTAATCGTTTCAAAAAAAGATTATATAAAGACAAGTGGTATTCGTTCTTTTTTTAAATCTTTTTTAGATATATTTGTTCCTATTTTATCAGTTTCTATTTATGCTCTTTGGGGATTAAAAGTTATAATTATAATAGATTTAATGACTTTTATATTTGCATATTTAACATTGATAATTTTTGTTAAAATTCCAAAGCTGCAAGTTTCTGATAAGAAAGAAAGTTTTATGAATGATTTTATATTAGGAATAAAATATCTACTTTCAATGAAAGATATTCTTGCTTTGATTTTCTTTATGGGATTTATAAATCTAGTCTATGGAATATACTCAACAGCTCTTGCTCCAATGGTTTTATTAAGAAATGGTAATAATGATTTTCAATTAGGAATAGTTACCAGTATGATTGGAATAGCAGGTCTTGTTGGAAGTATGCTTCTTAAATTTTTCCCAAAATTTAAAAATTATAGTGTGCTTTTAACAAATATAATGATTTTTTCTTTTGGAGTTTGTAATTTCTCTTTAGGTATAGGAAAAAATTATATAATTTGGGTTCTAGGTATATTTTTAGGAAATATTTTAGTTCCGTTACTTCTTGCAAATGTAGATTATTTAACAAGAGTTAGAATACCAATAGAACTACAGGGAAGAGTTTTTTCAGCTAGAAATACAATTCAATATTTATTTTTGCCAGTTGGAATTTTTTTATCAGGAGTTTTGAATGATTTTATATTTTATCCAATTATAAAAGATAATTATTCATTAATGAAAATTTTATCTTTTTTAGGAAAAAATAATCAAGAACTTTCTATAGCCTTATTATATATTTTTATAGGCTTTTTAGGAATAATAGGGTCTATAATTTTTAGAAATAATAAAAATTTCAAAGAACTGGATAAAATTGATATGTAGTTTTTAAATGAAATTTAAAATTTTATAGATTAATAATAGGAGGTGCTTATAACATTTTTAAGAATTAAATGATAATTTTGTTATAAGCACTTTTTTACTAGGAGAAAATAAGATGATAAAGCAAAAAAATTTTAAAATAAATAATATCCCTGCTGTTTTATGGGGAGATGAAAGTAAAAAGATAATACTGGCAGTTCACGGAATGATGTCTGACAAAGCAGATGTTCCAATAGAAATATTAGCTGAAGTTTCTGAAAAATATGGTTATCAGGTTTTAAGTTTTGATTTACCAAAACATGGAGAAAGGAAAAATGAAATTACTCCTCTAAATCCTAAAGTTTGTACAAAAGAATTAAATGAGATTTATGACATACTCAAAGAAAAGTGGAATACTATCTCTTTATTTACTAACAGTATAGGAGCTTATTTTAGTCTTTTAGCATATAAAGATAAAAAAATAGAGAAAGCATTTTTCTTATCTCCTCTTTTAGATATGAGAAAAGTTATTGAAAATATGATGTCAGCTTTTGGAGTAACAGAGGAAAGATTAAAAGCAGAAAAAGAAATTGCCTTACCTATTGGAGAAACTTTATATTGGGATTATTATTCTTATGTTAAAAAAAATCCAATAACTAAATGGGAAACAGAAACCCATATTTTATATGGAGAAAAAGATGAAATTTGTAATGTAGAAACTACTAAAAAGTTTTCTAAAGAATTTAACTGTAAATTAGAAATTTTAGAAAATTCTGAACATTATTTTTATAGAAAAGAACAGCTAGAAAAATTAGAAAAAGAATTGAATAATTTTTTTAAAAAGAAACTAAAAATAAGAAAAATAAAAGAATGTGAATAAAAAATTTCAAAAAATTGCAAAAATAAAATTTTATTTTATATATTTACAAAATTTACAGGCACTGTTATACACAAAAAGGTGCTGAGAAGGAAAAATCCTTTTCAACACCTTTTTTCACAATTTAAATTTTCTCATAAAAAATATCAATATTGAAATCTTCAAAAGAGAAAATTTTATCACATTCAATACTTATAATTAGTTTATCATCTGTAAAAATATAATTTTTTGAAGTATAAGATATTGTTGTAAAAATTGAATTATTATTTTCTAAATCTTTTTCTATTATATAAGTTCTGTTCTGGCTGTCTTCAGAGCTGTTGTATACATCTAATTTAAATTCAGCAGTTTTTTCATTTAACTCTTTAAAAGAAATATTATTTATATCTATATCAATTTTTACAAGGTCATCAGCAGAAACTTTTTTCGGCAGAGTGATTTCATAAGAAAATTTATTTGAAAAATCTTTATTTTTAAAATTGTAATTGCTCTGGCTTATAGACTGCTCTCCGGCAAGACTCATCATCATCTTATTTTTTATCTCTTCAGATGAGATATTTTTTCCTAAAAGATACATAAGTTTTGTGACAGCTGCTTCTGGTGTAAGGTCGCTTCCGCTTATAACTCCAGCTTTTATAAGACGGCTGCTTGCTTCGTAAAGCCCCATTTTTACCATTCCTGTTGTGCATTGTGAAATATTTACAACGATAATTCCTTTTGAATTTAAGTATTCTATAACCTCTATAAATTCATCAGATGTCGGAGCATTTCCGTTTCCATAAGTTTTAAGAACAACTCCCTTAAGCTCTTTTATATTTTCAAAAAGATTTTTTAAAAATGACGGTTTTATTCCCGGAAAAATTTCAAGAATAAGGACATTGTTATCAAAATAAGGTTCTATGAAAAAAGGTTTCTTTGGAACAGGTGAAATATTTCTTGAAATTTTTATCTCTGCTCCCACTTCTCCAAGGGGCTGAAAATTTGGTGATGAAAATCCAAAATAGTTTGTTGCATCATTTTTTCTTGCTCTGTTTCCTCTTATTAAAGAGTCTCTGAAAAATATTGCAACCTCAGGTACAAGAGGAATATCATAAAGAGAGTGCCCTGCAATTTCAATAGACGTGATAAGATTTTGAAGTGCATCACTTCTTACAGACTGCAATGGTTTTTGTGAACCTGTAAGTATAACAGGCTTTGAAAGATTTCTAAGAGCAAAAGAAAGAGCAGATGCAGTGTATGCCATTGTATCAGTTCCGTGAAGAATAACAAATCCTCTGTATTTATCATAATTTTCAAAAATAATTTTTGAAATTTTTATCCATGCTTCAGGGGACATATTTGACGAATCTATAAGAGGGCTCAGCTGACAATAATCTATTGGAAATTTATTTAAAACAGGAAAATCTTTTGAAACTTCTTCCCAGCTGTTCGCAGGTCTTAAGGGACTGTATGGATTATTTTTTTCTTGATGAACCATGCAGATAGTTCCACCTGTATTTATAATTAAAATTTTATCTTCTATTTCACTCATCTCCCTTTTTAAAATTTTCTGTAATAAAAAAGATACCATATTATAATATAAATTTTATGAAATTAAAAATAAATTATATATTTTTAATAAGAGTAAAAATATTGTTATGAATAAAGCAGAAGGTATGATATACTCTAAAATGAGAGGTGAAAATATGAAAGATAATATTGCTCTGATTGGATTTATGGGCAGTGGAAAAACGACAATAGGAAGACTTCTGGCAAAAGCTCTTGATATGAAATATATTGATATAGACAGAGAGATAGAAAGAATTGAGAAACGCCCCGTCACAGAAATTTATAAAGAAAAGGGTGAAGACTATTTTAAAGATTTAGAAAGAAAAATAATTGCAGAAGAATCTTTGGAAAATAACATAGTAATTTCAACAGGGGGCGACTCTATAATAGATAATAAAAATATAAAGAGTTTAAAAGAAACGTCTTTTGTGGTATACTTAAATTGTAGTATAGGTTGTATATATGAACGTGTGAAAGATAAAACGCACAGACCTTTGCTTAATGTAGATAATCTTTATGAAACAATAGTGGAGCTTTATGAAAAGCGTAGGATACTTTACGAAATTTCATGTGATTTCATTGTCGATATAGATGCAGATACTAATATGTATGATACAGTTGACAAGATAAAACAGAAATATATATTAAGTTAAATTGAGGAGGAAGTTTCTATGGAAAGCAGATTAACAGGAAAAGTAGTATTAATCACAGGAGCAACAGCAGGGATAGGAAGAAGTACAGCCTTTGGTTTTGCTAAAATGGGTTGTAAACTTATTCTTCTTGTAAGAAATGCAGAAAAAGGGGAAGCACTTAAAAAAGAAATCCAAGCAAAATATGATGTTGAAATTAAACTTTTAATAGTTGATGTAAGAGATGCTAAAGGAATTGAAACAGCTATTTTAGGTCTTCCTGAAGAATGGAAAAAAATAAGTATTCTTGTAAATAATGCAGGTCTTGCTTTTGGTCTTGATAAAGTTTACAAAGCAGAAATTGATGACATTGATACAGTTATTGATACTAACATTAAAGGAATGCTTTATGTAACAAGAGTTGTTGTACCTTTAATGCTTGAATATAAAATGGAAGGTCACGTAATTAACCTTGGATCAATAGCAGCTGTTTCAGCTTATCCAGGAGGAGCTATTTACTGTGCAACTAAAGCGGCTATAAAACTTTTAAGTGACGGACTAAGAATAGATCTTGTTGATACACCAATAAAAGTTACTAATATTCAACCAGGTGTTGTTGAAACAGGATTCAGTCTTGTAAGATTTAAAGGAGATGCTGAAAGAGCAGCGGCAGTTTATAGAGGAATAGAATCTCTTACTCCAGACGACGTTGCAGACACTATTGTTTATGCAGCAAATATTCCTCATAATGTTCAATTAACTGAAATCACTATGACTCCTTGCCATCAAGCTGATGGAAGATGTATCTATAAAGAAACAAAATAAAACAATATAAAATTTTAATCGTTCAGCTATAATCTAAGATTAAGACTCAGATTCAAGAAAATGAATTTGAGTCTTTTTTGTATAAAAAATACGACACAATATTTAAGCTGATTTTTTGAAACAGAAAGTAAATTTTTATGGATTTTAAAATTGAAGCTTTATTATATGGGATTGCTAAACTTAGAAAAGAAATGAAAAATTAAAACTTGAAAACATTAATAATCTTGATTTTATTGTAGAACTTGGTTATATAATATTTTTTCTATTATAATAAAAAATCATATATATTAGAAAGCATCTTACCAACATATATGATTATTAATTATATAATGGTGCCTAGAGCGGGACTCGAACCCGCAAGGTATTGCTACCGGCGGATTTTGAGTCCGCTACGTTTACCAATTTCATCATCCAGGCATAATTTATTTATTCAATGTACCCAAATATAATAACGTATTTTTTTTACCTTGTCAACTTCTTTTTAGAATTTTACAATTAATTTTGAAATATTCTTTAATATATTGTAAAATGGTAAATGGAGATATATCTTAAATTTAATGGAGGAAGAAAATGTTCATAGGAATTAAAAGCTGTGAAAAATACAACGACAATTATGCTGTTGAAGTGGAATATATTGACTTGTTTTCTACAAAAATATATCCTGATGGAAAAGGGGGACAGCTTGGGGACAGAGGACATATAAACAATATTAAAATTTTAGAGGTAAAAGAGGACAAAGTTATTATCGCTGACGAGCTTGAAAAAGGAGAATATGAATATTCCTTAGACACTGAAAGAAGAAATGATATTGCTGTGCAGCATACTGCTGAACATCTTTTCTCGGGAATTGCTTTAAAAGATTATAATCTTAATAATGTCGGTTTCAGAATGGGAGAAGAAGTTTCAACTATCGACCTTGACAGCGACACTATTTCTGATGAGATGGTAAAAGAACTTTCTGACAAAGTAAACGAAGCTATTTCAAAAGGTGCAAAAGTTTTGGGAACAACAGTTATGAAACATGAAATAGAAACTGTCGGCGGTTTAAGAAAAAAAATAAGCCCGAAAATTACAGATGAATATATAAGACTTGTAAAAATAGAAGGGTATGATTTATGTGCCTGTGCAGGATTTCATGTGGGAGATATCAAAGATTTAAAAGTTTTTAAAATTTTATCTCATGAAAGAATAAAAGGAAAATATACTAGATTTACCTTTATTGCAGGAGAAAGAGCTTTAAAAGATTATGAAAAAAAATCAGAAATCATAAAATCACTTAACCATAAATTCAGCTGCCGTGATAATGAAATTCTTGAAAAATTTGAAAATTATCAAAAAGAACATGAAGAATTAAAAAAATCATATAATCAGCTTCTTCAAAAATATGCTTTAACTCTGAAAGAAGATATACTTAAAAATGCTGTTGAAATAAATTCCCACAAAATTGTTTTTTATCACGGAGACAAAGAGCTTATCAATGAACTGAAAAAAGTTTTCGCTGAAGAAAAAATAACTTTTGCAGGATTTTACGAGGATTCTGTTTTAATTGCAAGTGAAGATATAAACTGTTCTGCTCTAATAAAAGAAATTATAAAAGCTGACAGCACTGTAAAAGGCGGGGGCGGAACAAAGCAAGGTAATATAAAAGGAAATATAAGCGAAGAAATTATTATCAAAAGTTTTCAAAATATTTTATAACTAATTGTATTTTTATTGCTTATCTGGTATAATATGGCTTAAACTTTATTACAATCGGAGGACAAATGGAAGATTTTAAATTAAATTTATTAAACCTTGACGAAAAGGAAATGACAGATTATATCCTTTCTCTTGGAATGAAAAAATTCTATGGAAAACAGATTTTCAACTGGCTTCATGGAAAACTTATAAGAAATATACACGATATGTCAAATATATCTTTAAAAGACAGAGAAATGCTTAGTGAAAAAGCCTACATTCCTCTTTTCAATCTTATGGACCACAAAGTTTCAAAAATTGACGGAACAGAAAAATTCCTTTTCAAACTTGAAGATGGAAATACAATAGAAACTGTTCTTCTAAAACATAAAACTAGAAATACACTTTGTGTTTCAACTCAAGTTGGCTGCCCTGTAAAATGTGCTTTCTGTGCAACTGGAGCTTCTGGATTTGAAAGAAATCTTGATGTACACGAAATCATAAACCAAGTATACACAATAGAAAGAAGACTTAGAAACAAAAACGAAAGTGTAAATAATATTGTTTTCATGGGAATGGGAGAACCTTTATTAAATATCAACAATCTTATGAAAGCTATTATTCTTTTATCACATGAAAACGGGCTTAATATTTCAAAAAGAAAAATTACAATCTCTACATCAGGAATTGTTCCCGGAATTGAAAAACTTCTTGAAGAAAAACTTCCTGTTGAACTTGCAGTATCACTTCATGCAGTTTTCAATGAAAAAAGAGACCAGTTAATTCCTATAAACAAAAGATTCCCGTTGGAAGATCTTTTCACAGTGTTAAGAGAATATCAAAGAATTACAAACCGTAGAATTACTTTTGAATATATTCTTATAAAAGAATTTAACGTATCTGACAATGATGCAAATGTTCTTGCAGATTTTATGCACGAATTTGACCACACATTAAATCTTATCCCATACAATCCTGTTGTGGAAAATGATTTTGAAAGACCTAGTCAGAAGAAAATAGAAAAATTCTATAATATTCTTAAAAATGACAGAAAAGTAAATGTTGTTATAAGAGGAGAAAAAGGTACTGACATTGATGGTGCCTGCGGACAGCTTAGACAAAGAAATTCTAAATAAAACAATTTGGAGATTGCTATGTGGAAAAAAATATTAAAAATTGCCGCCTGTGTGATTGTCGCCAGCGGTATTGCCGGAGCTGTGGCTGCTGCCCTTATTGTAAATCATTACAAAAAAGAGATTCCGAATATAACTGAATTAGTTGAATCTTACACTCCGTCAATTCCGACTCAGATATTTGACAGAAACGGCAAAGTTATTGATATAATTTACAAAGAATCAAGAGTGCCTGTGAAATTTGAAAATGTTCCACAAGTGGTAAAAGATGCTTTTCTTGCTATTGAGGACAGAAGATTTTATAATCACTACGGAATTGACCCTATAGGACTTGTAAGAGCTGTTTTTATTAATATGAGTTCTGGACGGGCAAGACAGGGGGCAAGCTCTTTTACACAGCAGCTTGCAAGGAATGCTTTTCTTTCTCACGATAAAAAACTTTCAAGAAAAGTAAAAGAGGCTATACTTACTTTAGAAATAGAAAAAAGGTATACAAAAGATGAAATTTTTGAAAAATATCTTAATGAAATATATTTTGGTGAGGGAGATTATGGAATAAGAAGTGCTTCTCAGTCTCTTTTCAAAAAAGAGCCAAAAGATTTAAATTTAGCTGAAAGTGCAATGCTTGCCGGTATGCCGAACAGACCGGGAGCATTTAATCCGAGAAGAAATTTAAGACTTTCTTTAGGAAGAACACAAATCGTCCTTGGACAGATGCTTAAATATGATAAAATTTCAAAAGAAGAATATGAAAAAGCAATGTCACATAAATTTATTCTTGAGGAAAATCTTCCAAAAGATTATGACTTTTCAAAAATTGATAAAAATACAACAACAATAGTTTATAAAAAAGGATTTGTAAATAAATCTAAAGTTCCAAGTTTCACTGATACAGTTCAGGAACTTTTAGCTAAAAATTTTGACGAAGAAACTATTTATAACGGCGGACTTAAAGTTTATACAACTTTGGATTTTGATATTCAAAATGCAGCTGAAGAAGTTTTTAATAACTATGAACCTTTAGTAAAAGATAAAGAACTTCAAGGAGCTATGGTTACTCTTAACTCTTCAAATGGTCATGTTATTTCAATTATAGGAGGAAAACATTTTCAGCCGGGAAACTTTAACAGAGCTGTTGATGCAAAACGTCAGGTTGGTTCTGCATTTAAGCCATTTGTTTATCTTTCTGCAATTATAGATGGTAAAAGTGAAAATACAATCGTGGAAGATTCAAGAGTTGTTTTTGGAACTTGGGCACCTAAAAACGTAGGAACTTTATACAGAAAAAATGCAACTCTTCTTGAGGGGCTTGATAAATCTGTCAACATGATTTCAATAAAACTTTTAAGAGATTTAGGACATGAAAAATTAGTTGACACAATTAAAAAAACAAAGGCAAATCTTAATCCGCCAAATGACCTTACAGCATCTCTTGGTTCTCTTGTAGGAACACCTATGGAGCTTGCAAAAGGCTATGCTGTATTTTCAAACGGAGGATATGCTGTTGAGCCTGTTTTCCTTTTAGAAGTAAGAGATAAAAATGACAATACTCTTTATAAAGCTGCACCTGTAATAGAAAAAACTTTTGATTCTGAAGATATTGCCCTTATGACAAATCTTCTTATAAGTTCTACAAAAACTGGTACAAGCCGTTCTGCACAGGTAAAAACAAAACACGGCAAAACTATTGAACAGGCAGGTAAAACAGGTACAACAAATGATGCTCGTACTATATGGTATGCAGGATTTACACCTGAACTTGTAACAACAATATATCTTGGATATGATGACAACTCAAAAATGGGAAATACAACAGGAGGAGCTTTAGTTGCTCCTTTATGGAAAAATTTCTATAAAAAAATTATTGATGAGGGATATTACACTCCAAGCCGTTTTGAATATATTGACAACCTTGTTGCAAATGGAAAATTATATTATCAAAACTTAGATCCTTTCTCTGGGCTTATCTCTGATAAAGGAAGCAAAAAATTCTTATTGAAAAATAATAAAATTCAGTTAGAACATAGTGATAAATACAACAAAAATTTAAAAGACATAATGTACAGATAGAAAGAAGAAAGCTGCAAGATTAAAATTTCTTGCAGCTTTTTTATATAATCATTTTATATTTTTATTATTTTGCAGTTGGACTTACAACTATTTTTTTTCTTCCTCTTTTTTTAGGAACATTTATTCTTGCTTCAAGTTCTTTTCCAACTTTAAATTTTATATATTTTTTAGGAGTACATGCCACTTCCTCTCCTGTTCTTGGATTGAAAGCCATTTTTCTCTTAGTTTCTTTTATTTCGAAAGTTCCGAAATCTCTAAGAATTAATACTTCATCTCTTTCAAGAGCAAGTTTCATAACTTCGATAAAATCTTCAACCTCTCTTTTAGCTTCAGTATAAATATGCATTTTTTTATACTTCATGTATAATTCCACTAATTCTTTTTTAACCATATTTCTCTCCTTTCATTAATTTACTTAATAATATATATAATACTTAAATTATTGAAAAATTTCAAGTAATAAATAAAAAAAGCTGAGTAACATTTTAAAAAAATGTTTACTCAGCTCTCTTTTTT
>OGXP01002830.1_pt1 | contig 10302 bp, 9 predicted proteins | sample 1576351 | NCBI WGS metagenome assembly OGXP01 (sample SAMEA3541517, study PRJEB24748) | human gut metagenome | biome: human gut; feature: human-associated habitat; material: faeces | place: China | collected 2012
ACATCCCTCACCGTGGATAAGCGTACTACGCTCGTCGTGGAGGAGATCAAACTGGCCCGCACGATAAGCTTGTTCATAAGGTAAAGGGATGCCCACCTTAACAGAGCTAATCAATGGGGGACGGAGAAAAAGGGACGCTACGGGCGTCCCTTTTTCTTTGTTATTTTTTCCAGAACTTCCACCAAGGGCATAGTGGCAAGGCCCCTCTGTTCCTGTGCAAGGAATGCCCGGACAATATCTCTTGAATGCACCCCAATTCCAAAATCAGCCTGTTGACGGCGTGCTGCATGTCCCGCACGGAAGGAGGTGGATCTTCGTTCACGAGGGTACGCAACTCTTCAAATGCATTCGCCGCGCGCACCATCTCCTCCTCTATTTCCTCCCGCGAAAAGTTTTCTCTGCCTTGGAGACGAGCCTCCAGCCAACGCATCAAAATGTCGTTACCCAAAGCCAAGCACAATCGAGGGATCATTTCCAAGCTCGGCATGTACGTATCGTTTATATTGAAGTAACGCTTGGTGACTGAATGTGACACGCCAAGGCGCTCCGCTATCTCATCTCTGGTCAGGCCGCTTTCTTCCTTGGCGAGGCGAAGTGCGGCCTTGCCCGTCATCATCCCCAAATCCGTCATGCTGTTTTCCTCCCAACAGGTGAATGAAGTGGATGCCCTCTTTCACGAGGATCAATCAGGTCCATTCTTTTTTATACATTGGGAGTATTCTCTTTTGCACATCGTATTAGAGCTTGTATCGTTAATATCTTTTTATATGTGTTGGTTATCAACTCTATACTAGCTATCGCAAACGATGTTTCCATGATTATAGATTTTTAAATATATGTCAGGATATCTTCTCTTCAAAAGAAAGATACCATGACAAGAAAACGGTATGACAATAGGATAAACAACTCTCCATGCTCTTTATAGGAGGAACTATGGGTATCCCACAAAAAAGCCTCGTGATCGGCGCTTGCGAAATCGCCTGCCACTACCCGGAGCTCTCACTCAACGACGCGGCAGGAGATGCGCTCCAACTCGCTGAAAAGATCCGGCTTTGCGGCATTGAGGAAAACCAAAAGAAAGAGACTGTCTTTATCGCAGCTTGCCGTTTTGTCAGTGCAGATAAAGATCTCACGCCTCAAAAAGCGATAGAAAAGGCTTTACGGCTATGGGATATCATTGAAGCATGACGGAAAAGCAATATTGGAAAACGGTAAACCGATGGGAATGTGCTCTCTCATGGGGTTAGGCCGTGGCACAAGATGAAATCGGAGCCCTCCCCACAAAAAAGGAGCCAAAACCCAAAAACATCCCTCCCGAAATGAGTCGAGAGGGATGTTCCGGACATAAAGCGAGGCCCTAAGGATAGCCACCACAGAGTGTTGAGGCCGGGCATCTTCTTTCAATGCATCATTGTTTCAAACGATCTGCATACCGCCCTTAGCTCATTCATACCATATCACTTGTTCCCCCTCGCAAGGTTGCGGGAAACCACCATGAGGGCGGCAAGCATGACGAGCAGCAGGGCCGTGCCCATGAGCAGGGCATAATCCTCCATCTGCAGGATCGTGTACAGCAACGAGTACAGGGCCACGAGCAATACGCCTATCCCCATACCTTCCTTATAATTACGCAGGGCGAAACCGACATAGCACGACACCATCAGTACAATGCATCCCGATGCCGAAAGGTAGGATGTCAGAAAGGCCAGATGCTCGGACAACGACAGCAGGACCAGATAGAACACCACCATCGACAGCCCCACGATGCCGTACTGTACCGGATGCAGCCGCGCCCCAAGACCCATTTCAAATACAATGAACGCAAGGAAAGTCAGGCCGATGAACAGCACGCCGTACTTCACCGAGCGTTCCACCAGCTTATAGTGCGTACCGGCTTGGTACAGATCCACGCCGACGGCAAACTCCGTGAAATGCCTCGGCCACGTGTGCAGCGTGCCAAGATTCGGATACGAGCGCGCCAATGACGGCACGCTCCACACCGCGGAGAAGCCCGTGTCCGAAGTTTCATAAGAGGCCGGAAGCACCTGCCCTTGAAAACTCGGATGCGGCCACGGCGAACGCACCTTGATCTCCGTGGTTTCGCCCGCCGTCGCAAACCGGATGCCGCCGCTGCCGCTCAAGGCCAGCCGCTGCGAAAAGTCAAATGTCCCTTGCCCCGCATTCAGGGCAATGGGAACACGGAAGCCGGACGGAAGGTTCTCGAACGGCTGCGTACCCGGCTCGGCGCTGTACGGGACACCGGCCCAGACGAACGGGCTCGCCTCGCGGAGCGCACTCGGGTGGCTCAGGCCCGTGACCACGAAAGACCGGGCATAATCCACATCAACCAACGCGGGGACGATGCGGGTCAGCGCTTCCCTGGACGGCAATGTGAACTGCCCGGAAATACCGATCTCGGACGTATACACCAACGCCCGGTATATCCCCCTACGGCGGGATTCTGGATCAAGCGTGGCGTCAAAAGACAGACGCGACGGCAGGATGACGAAATAGCTCGCCTCCAGCCTTGTTTCGCGTACCAGCCTGTCCTCGCCCCCCTCGACGGGCACGACGCGTTCCCGCTCCACACGCTCCGTATACGGGACCAGCAGATACGGGCCGGAAAGCTGCTGCAGCCCGCCCCATGTCCGGCTGATGTCCTCCACCACTTCACGGTACAGCGACGAGCGTTCCCCTACGAGGCTTTCCACCATCAAGAGCGGAATCAGGAGCAACAGTGCGATGCCCGCTACGACGGCGTAACGAAACATCATCGAATCCTTCAATTGATCCTGCAACACGGCCTTGTCCGTATTGTTCGGCGTCTCCACAACATCCTCCACGGGCAACTGAGGTTCTCGGGCCTTTTCTGAAGGAGCCCCCTGCTCTCCAGACGTTTCGAACGCGAACGTATCTTCGGCGGTCAGGGATTCTGTCCGGACCACCCCTTTCTCCGCAGCCCCCGGAGGAGGCAACGGCTCCGCCGCAGTAACCGGGGTCTGTCCGGAAACCCGGCGCGTCCGGCGCATGATCCATCTGACTATGGCCACGAAACCGATGCACAACGGGATCAAAATCAACACGAGTACAAGCAGACCGATCAACATCACTTCGAACATACTTTATTTCCTGTCAATGCGACTCAACAGTTCCACCAACGGTGAACACCGGAGGTTCCCTCCCCGCCAATGTGCACTCAACAGGCACGCACAGCAAGCCTTGCCTTCTTTCTCCGGCCATAAGATGTGCCTGTTCCATCCTCTTTATTTTCTACCGCGTCACCCATACCAATGGAGCAGCCCTTCTCCGCACCCGGATTACCGCATAAACGGTATATCCGTACAGACACCAATTACGCCAGCAAGAATCCCCGTGCGAACCCCGAAGGGCTTTCCAAACATAAAAAAAGCCCTCCCGAAATCTCAGGAGGGCTTTGCTCAATCCATAGCAGGGTGGAGCACCACGCGGCCTTCCGCCAATGAGCGGGGCACGTCGATGATACGTTGGTTGCGCGACCCTCGGAACCGGATGATCAAGGACTTCTCCTCCAGTATGAAGGGGCCGTCCACAAGGATATCCAGCTGGCGCAGCAACGGCATATGCCGGCTGTCCGCAAGCAGCTCCTCATACAAATACCCGGTATAGCTCGTCAGATTGTACCCCGCAGCGCGCAGGCGCTCTGCCAGCGGCGCAAGCTTTCCGCTCTGTACGAACGGTTCCCCGCCGCTGAACGTTACCCCGCGCACGATGGGGTTTTTCCGTACGTCCGCAAACACCCAGTCGGGTGAAACCATGCGCCCGCCGTCGAAAGGATGCGTCGTCGGGTTATGGCAGCCCTTGCAATGGTGCGGGCAGCCCTGCGTAAACAGGACGTAGCGCAAGCCCGGCCCATCTACGATGGACTCCTCGACAATGCCGGATATGCGTATTTCGTCGCTCATACCAAAACCTCTGACTTCGCCAAGACGAGGGAGCATTGCGGAAGGGAGGGAAAAGCTTTTCTAAAGAAAGGGGGGAGCACCCCCACGCTTTTCCCTCCCTTCCCAAGGGCTTCTGCGCTTATTGGATCCCTGTTCACAGCTTTTTCAGCTTCAAAACGAAAGAACCCTAGTTACCGCAGCAGCCGATCTTGCAATGCTTCACGCGATCTTCGACTTCGGCGCGTTTGGCGTTGTTGAAACGATCCACGGTACCGACGAGGTATCCGGTAATGCGACGGATACGTTCAAACTTCACGCCTTCGCCAACCAAAACTTTCTTGCTTTCAGTGTTCATCGAACCATTCTCCAATACTTGGTTTAACAATAATGGGTATATCGGAAAATGCGGGCATCCGCACTTTGCTTGCTCATCAGCGCGACATTGACGCGCCTCTTCAATGCATTCCCAGTTCAACCGCTCCAGCTGGGCTGTCCCCGAGCTATACGAATTGATCCAAGGCGTTCCTCTTAGCGAACGGGGATGGAAAAACTCACCCGCTCCAACAGCCGGAACGAACCCCCTCCGCGCGGCCTCCCCACCAGTCAAAAGTCTTAGGAAGGGAAAGGGAGGGGTTTGGGGAGGGGAAGCCCTTCTTTCAGAAGGGTTCCCCTTCCCCTCCCCAATATTCATCTAAATCACCATATTGGGCATCTTGTCCTCGGCTTCGAGGCGTTCCTCTTCGGAACGCACGTCGCGGATGTAGCCCTTGATCTTGCGCAATACTTCGATATCGACGCCTTCGCCGTCGTGACGCCCGCAGCGGGGACACACGTCGCCGATGATGCCCGTGTAGCCGCACAGGGGATCACGGTCCACGGGATGGTTGATGGACCCGTAGCCGACGCCCATGTCCTTCATGGCCCGGATGAGATCCTCGAACGCCTCAAGGTTGTTCACCGGATCGCCGTCCACTTCCACATAGGTGATGTGCCCGCCGTTGGTCATCGCATGATACGGCGCTTCAAGACGGATCTTGTTGTAGGCGCTGATGCTGTAATAGACCGGGATGTGGAACGAATTGGTGTAGTAATCCTTATCCGTAATACCTTCGATGGAGCCGAAACGCTTGCGGTCGAGACGTACGAACTTGCCGGAAAGCCCTTCGGCGGGGGTTGCGATCACCGAGAAGTTGAGCTTCGTCTCGGCGGCCTTCTTGTCCGCCTTCTCGCGGATGAAGCCTACAATCTTGAGGCCAAGCTCCTGCGCTTCCTCGGACTCGCCGTGATGCTTGCCGATCAGCGCCTTGAGGCACTCCGCAAGGCCGATGAACCCCACGGTCAGCGTGCCGTGCTTGAGCACTTCGCGCACTTCGTCGTCCGGGCCGAGCCGTTCCGAATCGATCCAGATGCCCTGCCCCATCAGGAAGGGATAATTCTTGCACTTCTTGCACGACTGGATTTCGAGGCGCTCAAGAAGCTGCTCGAAGACCAGATCCACCATCTTGTCCAGCTCGGCGAAGAAGGCATCGACGTTGTGATCCGCAAGGATGCCGAGGCGGGGCAGGTTGATGGACGTAAAGCTCAGGTTACCGCGCCCGTTGACGATTTCACGGCTCGGATCGTTCATGTTGGCCATAACGCGCGTGCGGCAGCCCATGTAGGCGATTTCCGTCTCGGGATGGCCGGGCTTGTAGTAGGCCAAGTTGAACGGCGCGTCGATGAAGGAAAAGTTCGGGAACAGGCGCTTGGCGGACACGCGGCAGGCAAGCTTGAACAAATCATAGTTGGGCTCGCCTTCCCGGAAGTTGACGCCTTCCTTCACCTTGAAGATATGGATGGGGAAGATGGGCGTCTCGCCGTTGCCGAGGCCCGCTTCGGTGGCCAGCAGCACGTTGCGGATGACCATGCGGCCTTCGGGGGAGGTGTCGGTCCCGTAGTTGATGGAGCTGAAGGGGATCTGCGCGCCAGCGCGGGAATGCATGGTGTTGAGGTTGTGCACCAGCGCTTCCATCGCCTGATACGTGGCCTTCTCGGTGTACTCAAGGGCCTTTTTGACGGCGAAGTCGATGTTCAGGGCGGGGGCGTACTTAGTGAGGATCTCCCGGACGAAGGCGAGGCCCTTTTCATCGAGGATGGATTCGTTTTCCTCAATGTAGGCGCGCAGCTCGGCCTTTACATCATCCTTGCTCTCCATATTGTAGAGATCAAGGATCAGGCACAGTTCCTTGATGAAGGTCTTGGCGACGCCGGGAGCGAGGCCGTATTCGAAATTCGGGATGCTCTGCCCGCCGTGCTGGTCGTTCTGATTGGCTTGAATGGCAATGCAGGCAAGGGCGCTGTAGCTGCGGATATCGTTGGGTTCACGCAGGAAGCCGTGGCCCGTGCCGAAGCCGCCCTTGAACAGCGTCTTGATGTCGATCTGGCAGCAGGTGGTGGTCAGGCTCAGGAAATCAAGGTCGTGGATATGGATGTCGCCGTTCTTGTGCGCGAGGCTGTGCTTCGGGTTGAGGATGTACATCTCGTAGAACTGCTTGGAACTTTCGCTGCCGTAGCGCAGCATCATGCCCATAGCGGTATCGCCGTCGATGTTGGCGTTCTCGCGCTTGAGATCGTTGTCCTTGGCGTCCTTGAAGGTGAGGTCGCGGATGGTGGTCATGAGCCGGGTGTTCATTTCCCGGATCTTGGTCCGCTGGTGGCGGTACAGGATGTACGCCTTGGCGGTGCGGGCATGACCGCTCTTGATAAGGGTTTTTTCTACCAGATCCTGCACCTGTTCCACATCGGGGACGGCGTCCTCGAACTGCTCATTAAGGCGCTCCAGCACTTCGGCGGCTATCTTGAGCGAAAGGACATAATCCTTCCCCCCCTGACTGCTGGCGGCGCGGAAGATTGCCTGAGCGATCTTGTTCACGTCAAAAGGAACAATGCGTGCGTCACGTTTCCTGATAGAACTAACCATTCGTCATCTCACTCGCTTTAATCAAGAAAAAAAGGCTGTTTGCAGTTCGCAACAATATGTACTTGTTACTGAAAGGAAACAGATTCATACATCCAGCATAGCCTATCCGGCGACTCGGGGCTAGTGTCTAACACTCTTTTCCGACAAGTTCTTTTTCGAACCACCCACCGTCCGATTGCCCGCCATCGGGACGCAAAAAAGGACGCCTTAGAGCAACGAGGCCCGTCGCTCTTTCGTTAAACCGGGGAGGCCCACTATCAAAACTTTCTGAATATCCGAGGGTTGATATGCTCACCCCGATATCGGGGGCATACGGCAGCGAACCCTCGCTTGTCCGGGGGGATGTCTCTCTGCGTGAAGAAGGTGTAAACGCAAACCGGAAGAGGATCAACACCCCTTTACATGCCCAAGCGAAAGCTCTCTCCTCAAAAGCCCCGGGAAACAAGGCTTCCGTCGGGATGAAAAATTTTTCAGCTTTTTTTATACTCCGGCGAGTCATATCAAGGCCATTCTGTCAACCGCCAATTTGCAGCTAGTTACGCATAACTTTTTTTAAGTATTGAATTATTTTTTTCTAGAAATATCAAAAAATCCTGCCTCGCCTCCCCTTTCTTCAGCGTATACGGGCCTCCTTTAAAAAGTAACAATTCCTAATTATAGAAAAACCTCCACCCGGGGAAACCCTGCCGAAAGCGTCTGGAGGCGGTAACGCCCACTCCAAAAGCCTCCCGGCACCCCGCACGGAGGATCGGGTTTTCCGCCTAACCGAAGCGACTTCCTCAACCACCACAGCCAAGCCGTGTTGACGGGTGGCGGGTAGCCCGGTACAAAACCAAAAGGCACCTTCAAAATGACCGCCGGTCAGCCCATCCCTCCCCAGTCCGGCACAGCGCTGTTTGTCTCGCCTTGCCGGTCCTCCGGTGTTTCCGTTCCAAGAGAACCACGGTCATTATGACGGAAACGGAGGCATCCTCACCCTGCCCCCGGTCCCCGCTCCGTCAGAAAAGGCGGAGGCGCTGCGGATCAGGTCCGTCCGCAGCGGGAGCCGTGCCCTGACATACGGAAACCATGAGGTGCATTCCTTGTTCCAACATCCGCCGCAACCGACGGCGGCAAACCTACCGCGCATGCCGTGCGCTCTTTTCAGGATACGTTGTATGACAAACGGATTTACGAAAGCAGAGGATACTGCTCGCCCGTAGCAAAGGCTGCTGCGCGACGAGCTGAAGATTGAAGCAGGCGGCCTTTGCTCATCCTCACATGAAAATTCATGCAAGGAGTGGGCAAGGTAGTGAGCTATACCAACGCCGACCGGATACTTCCCCGCGAACTGCTGGACGCGATCCAGCAATATGCGGACGGGGTGTATCTGTATATTCCGCGCAAGGCGGAACGGAAACGGGCTTGGGGCGAGGCCACGGACTCCCGCAGGGAGCGGCTCGCCCGGAACAGGGAGCTGTACGAGAAACATCTCGGCGGCGCTCCCGTGCACAAACTGGCGGAAGAATATTACCTCTCCGCCAAGACCATCTATAAAATCCTTGCCTCCATGCGGCAGGCATGACGGACAGCGCCACAGGCCCACGCTTGCGGCGCTTTTTCGTTTGAGAAGCAAGAAGGAGAACCACAAGAGCGCCCGTTTCCGATATAAGGCAGGGATACCTTTTTGCACAGGAGTTTCCACATGCATCCAACCTCAACAGCATCCAACCCGTTGTTCGACCGCGACTTCCTTCTCGCCACCATGATGGGCCCCAATTGTGTCAGGTTCGCCGAAGAACTGACCGCAAACATCCCCCTTTCTCCCAATATGCGCGTGCTCGACCTGGGGTGCGGCATGGGGCTGAGCTCGATATACCTCGCACGGACATTCGGCGTGCGGGTCTTTGCCGCGGACCTGTGGATAAACCCTTCGGACAACTTTGCCCGGTTCCGGGACTTCGGGCTTGAAGACGCCATCATCCCCCTCCGGGCCGAAGGACATGCCCTGCCCTTTGCCGAAGGTTACTTCGACGCCGTGATCTGTATCGATGCCTACCACTCTTTCGGATGTGCTCCGGAGTACCTCGACGCTCACATCGTTCCTCTCGTCAAGCCGGGCGGCTTTATCGCCGCCGCCATCCCGGGCCTCCGGAAGGAATTCACGGGGGACATCCCCGACGAGCTCCGGCCTTATTGGCAGGAAGATATCAATTTCCACTCCGCCGGATGGTGGGCCGAACTCTGGAAGCAGTCCGCCCGCGCCGCCGTACGGGACGCCTTCTCCCTCCGCAGCCACAAAGCCGCATGGGAGGACTGGCTCCAGTGCGACAACCCCTATGCACAGCGCGATGCCGGCATGATGGAAAAGGCCGGCTGGCGCTACTTCGACTCCATCGGCATCATCGCTACCGTGTCCCCGGCAGCCTGTTCGGAACCGTACCTTCTATTATAAGGTAGAGGTCTCCCTTGAAAGCCTGTCACCCGTGCGGCGGAATGGCCTCACCCTTGGCAGCCCCATCTTGGAAATACCGTTCGCCGAGCCTCAATACCTCCGATAGGCATTCGTCCGTTTCCGGCACCAACCCGGACGGGTATATACCCGCCATCCAGCCACAAATCAGCCCAAACCTTTTGCCGAAGCCTCACACCTCCGGCAAAAGGACATCCCCGGCGAGCCCGGAACACAGCAGAAAGCAGCGGCTTCGGGCGAGACACTCTCTTCCGAAATAAAAAAGCCCTAAAAACCTGCATGGATTCCATCCGGAAAAGATACATGGATTCAAAGGCGGCGGTCCCGATGATACCCACCCGCCGGGACGCCAAATAGAAACAAGTCTCATTGACACCCGATGCACGACTGTTTATAGATAAGAAAAACTTTCGGCATCCCGCCCCGTTGGGGATGCCCATCATTCTTGAGAAACGCGCCTTCGCGCACCTCTCCCAGCCCGACATCATCAGGACTGCCCCATCGTAGATAAGGCCCTGCACATTACGTGCAGAGGCCTCTTTTGTTTTCCCTCCTACCGTTAAGGAGTCCTGATATGGCGGACATCATTCTCAATAAGCCGGAAGCGGGCACTCAGGCCGTCTTCGAAGCGGCCCGGGACAGCCGAATCGACCTCAACTTCCCTACTGATCAGGCAACGCTGGAACGTTCCGGCAATGACCTTATTTTCCGTTTCGACGACGGCAGCACCGTTGTCCTGCGTGATTTCTATACGGCCTATACCAAGGACTCCATGCCCGACTTCGTGATCGAAGGCACTCCGATCGCGGGCGAGCAATTCTTCACGGCCCTGAACGAACCAGACCTCATGCCCGCAGCCGGTCCGGCGGCAAACGCCGCCAGCGCGGACGGCGGGCGCTTCCGCGAATATGCCGACGACGCCCTCATCAACGGTGTAAACCGCCTTGACGGGCTCGACCTGAGCAGCAACC
>OGXP01002841.1_pt1 | contig 10262 bp, 9 predicted proteins | sample 1576351 | NCBI WGS metagenome assembly OGXP01 (sample SAMEA3541517, study PRJEB24748) | human gut metagenome | biome: human gut; feature: human-associated habitat; material: faeces | place: China | collected 2012
GAAACAGAAAAAGCCCTTAATCAAATTGAAGAAAATAGATACGATTCTGTCTTAACTAGAAAAGGATTTAAGGATATTACAAAAATTGGAATGGTTTTTGATAAAAAAAGAGTGGAATTTAAGTTTTAAACCTAAAGAGGAAAGTTAACTAAACAGCTTTCCTCTTTTATTTTTTCTCTTTCTAACTTCTTTAAATATACGTCTTGACGTTTTGTCAACCCATATTCTAAAAAATGTAATACCTTTTTTAAAATTTTATTTCATTTTAAATTTAATAATTAATATATTTTAAATTATTTTATGAATAACTGTTTTAAGGCACTTCTTTTTTATTACCCATAGTTTTATACCAAAAAACTCTCCAACATGCCTTAAAAAGCAAATCAGAGAGTCATTTTTACAAATTCTATTATTAATTATAGATAGGTGTATAGAAATATATTTATAGTATTAAGAGTTTTTCCATATACCGTTTTTGCTGCTTAAAATAGTTTTGACATAACATTTAAGAACTTCTCTTTTCAAGCTGAACTTATCAGATTTTGTAATATATGGGCTGTCAAAAAGAATACTTATTATTCCCATAGATTTATTAAACTCTGAAAGCTCTTCATTGGTAAGTTCTATATTTTTTTCTTCAAGATTTTCATAATAATGAAAAGCCACTCTGTTATTATTTATTATATCAAAATATAATTCTTCCCCTGTTTCAAGAATTATATCAGGTTTTATATAATTCTTTCTTTTCTTTTTCTCTTCATCATTTGAAAAGTTTTCTGAAAGAACTTCTTTTGTTGTTTTTAAAACTTTTGCAAATTTAGAAATTTTTGAAACGGGAATAGAAGAAATTCCCTCTTCTATCTCCTCTATTTTCTTTTTTCCTTTATAGCCTGTAAGATCCGCAAGTTGTTCTTGAGAAAGCCCCTGCTCTTCTCTCAATCTTTTTACTATATTAATTTCTCTTGTGCTTTCTTCTGATATATTTTCTATTTTTTCACTGCTGTCACTTTCTATCATTTTTGAAATATATCCTGAGCTGATATTAAAATATCTTGCATAAGCTGAAAGATAAGCTCCTGTAAGATCAAGCTGACCGCTTTCCCATCTGCTTATCATATTTTTATTTATTTTCAAATCATATTCTCTGTTAAAGATTTCACAAAGTTCTTCTTTAGAAAATCTTCTTTCAAGTCTAAGTGTTCTTAATATTCCGTTTTTACTCATCTGCTGCCCCCTTTACACTCCTGCTATTTTACTATTTTATAAAATAAATAGCAAATAAAATTTTACAGTTTTATTTCAATTTTTCTATAGCAGAAGCAAGAAGGTCCACTCCTTTTTCTATATTTTTCTCTTCACACTGAGCAAAACTTATCCTTATAAAGTTATCTTTATTTTCTGAAAAAACAACTCCCGGAAGAATTCCAACTCCCTTTGAAAGCATATTTATATAAACAGCCTTGCTTGAAATATTATCTGGAAGTTTTATCCAAAAACATAACCCTCCTTTTGGCTTTTTAAAAGAAATATCTTTTATTTTTTTTAAACATTTATACATAACTTTCTGCTTTTCTTTAAAAATATTTCTGGCTTTTTCCATGTGAATATCCCAGTCACCGTTTTCAAGAAGATACTGAAAAGCTCTCTGGTTAAGTCCTGAATGGTATACATCTTTGGAAAATTTTCTTGTAAGCATTGTGTCAAGCATAATGTCAGGAATTGTTATATATGCCAGACGAAGCCCTGGCATAAATATTTTAGAATAACTTTTAATGTATATCACTCTGTTATCCTTATCCAGACTTTTTAAAGTTTCCGGCTTTTTTCTGTCAAAATATAAATTTGAAAGCCCGTCATCTTCCAAAATGTAAAAATCATATTTTTCAGCTAGTTCTAAAAGTTTTATTTTTTTTTCAAAGCTCATTGAAATTCCAGTTGGATTTTGAAAGTTCGGCATTGTATAAAAAAGTTTTATTTTTTTTCTCTTTAATATTTTTTCAAATTCTTTTACAGAAAAACCGTCACTCTGCATGGAAATTTCTATTATTTTACAGCCATTTTTCTTAAAAGTGTCTTTTGCTCCTCTGTAAGTCGGATCTTCAACAACCACAATATCATTTGGATACAAAAATGCTTCTGAGACCATATCAATTCCCTGCTGAGCTCCCGATACAATCTGGATATTTTTTATATCAATATTTATATTTTCTTCTTTTTTAAGTCTTTCACTTATTGTTTTTCTCAAATAAAAATATCCTTGAGGATCTTCATATAAAAAAGCCGATTCCCTGTCTCTGTCTAAAACAAAATTTATTGCTTTTTTTAAACTTTCCATAGGAAGAACTGTTTCGTTGGGAGTAGCAGAAGCAAAATCAATCTCAAATTCCGGGTTAAAATATCCATATCTAAAAACTTCACTTTCCATGTGGTCTTCAAGATATATACTTTTCTTTTTCTGAAATTTTACATATACTCCGCTTCCCTCTTTTTTTGTTACATAGCCATTTCTTTCAAGTTCGTCATAAGCCCTTGCCACTGTAGATGGACTTATTCCAAGTTCTTCTGCAAATTTTCTTACAGGAGTAAGTTTTCCTTTGAGTTTTCCTTTTTCTATTTTTTCCTTTATTGCAGAATATATTTGAAGATATATCTTCCCGCTTTTTTTTATTTGTTCCATATAACCATTTCCTTTTTTATTTGTTTTTACTTATCATTTATCGGTTTATTCTATTAAAATATTCTCAATTTCATTTATATTACCATTAATTATTCCAAATGTATTTATAAGCTCTGGGTTTTTATTAAAAAACTCTTTTATTAATTTTTTTAATTCAGAATAATCATAACTTGGCTCTATATTTTTTAAAATTTCAATAATTACAACAATAACTGCTATTATACTTTTGTCATTAATAAATTTATATTTTGTTACAAGAGGTTTGTTTAATCTTGAAATAAATCTAAAATTCCATAAAATACCGTTATGTGCAACTATATTTCTAATTAGTTTTATACTTCTTAAATAAAAAGCCAAATCTTTATTTTTAAAATTTCCTAACTCTTTGGCAATTTTTTCCTGAATACTTCTTACACTTTCTTCATACATTTTAGTTATCATTCCAAAATCAATAATTTCAGATAAAATCCAAAGAGGAAGAAAATGTTCTTTCTTATATTTATTAAAATAATTCTCTACATATGGTTTTGTATCTCTTATTGTAAATTCCAATATTCTTTTTTTAAATTCCAATTTATCTTTTAATATATCATTAGCTTTTTTCACTTCGTATTTTTTAGTTTTAAAATTATATACTGAATAGTCTTTCCATTCTAACGTTTCCATATAACCAAATGGTCCTAAATCTTTTGTCCTTTCAAGAATAGTATAAATAAGTTTTGTTTTAAAAGATATTTCTATCTGTTCAATCATCTCGAAAATAATACTTGAAAATTTTCTATCAAATTTATATAGTTCAATTATTTTACTAAATTCTATATCATATTTATCTAATTCTATTTCAAAAATTTTTATGTATCCGCTAATTTTATAATAATTTATGTTAGAGAGTATTTTTTCCGCTTCTAATTTTGTAATAATATTAAATTTTATTCCTCTTTCTTCCATAACTTTTACTTGTTCACTATAACTTTTAAAATTTTTTATATAATATCCCACTCAATCCCTCCTAACTATAAAAAAAGACCCCTATGTTACCACTTTATTACTAAAGCGATATGCCCAAAGGCATAGGGGTACTGATCTACTAATTTTATTTTGTATTTAATTGTAACATCTCAATTTTTTTTTGTCAAGACCCCATTATTTTTTGACATCACTCTGCCAGTGTGCTTGTGTTTATTCCGCCCCGTCTCATCATTTCAACATTAACATCATCATCTGGAATTACAACGTTCACTGCCTGCCCGCTGTTTATTCCAATATAACTGCTTATCCCTTTCACTAAAAAAGGAAAAGAATATCTTAAATCATTTCCTGTATCTGTCATGCTTCCATTTATCTGCCAGAAACTTTTATTTTTAACTTTATTAAATGAAGTAAGGGAAATATTTTTTGTATATAAAACTCTTGTTCTGACTTTTGTTCTGTAACCTATAAGTTCATAATCTCTGTCCCAATAAGTATAAGGATAATATTTACCGTCTATTTTTCTATATCTCGTATAGGGACGAAGAACTGTATCCCACACAGGTTCATCATAAGAATAAGTGTGAATCTGCGGTTCAGAAATTCCGTAATCAAAAATTATTACTTGGTCTGCACTTTTTAAATTTTTTACCTTAATGTATCCTTTCTGCTCCAAAGCTATATCAATATATTTTTCAAATTCTTTAATTTCTAAAATTAAATTTTTATCTTTTAATTTTTCCTCAGCAGGCTGAATGAAATATTTCTTTCCAGTATTTTCATAAGAACTGTATGAACTTACTTGAATTGAATGACGATAAGAAGTACAGGCTGTTAAAAAGAAAATTGAAATAAAAAATATAATTTTTTGAAATAAATTTTTCCTAATTTTTTCCATGAGAAACTCCTTTCTTGAATCTCTTTATACCATATTATAGCAATATGAAAAAAATGTGGCAACTATAAAAAAACTGCCGTACAAATTATACAGCAGTTTAAATTTATTTTTATTTTACATATTTTTCAAACATCTCTTCAACTTTTGAAACAATATACTTTGGAGTAATAAGTCTATAGATTTCATCTCTTGTCATTCCATCAAAATTTTTCTGTATATCCTGAGGCTCTACTCCTTGATGTCTGTCATTTGCATTTGAAAGCCATTCTTTTTTACTTGAACCGGGACTGAATATTGCAAAACTTGGTATATCTAAACTCTGTGCCAAGTGTCTTGGTCCTCCCTCATTTCCAAAAAACATATTGCAGTTTGAAAGAAGCATTCCAAGTTCTCTTATAGAAGAAGTTTCTACATTTGAAAAAATTCTCTTATCATTTCCAAGCATATTTTCATGAACATTTTTTGCAAACTGTTTTTCATCTGGAGAATAATAGAAAATAATTTGAATATCTAAATCATTAAGAAGTTTTTTTATAACTTGAACCATATTTTCAATAGGATATACTTTTGCTGGAACTCTGGAATTTATTGCACAGGCAATAACAGGTTTTGTAAAATCAATTCCAGCCTTTTCCATTTTTTCTCTCATGTATTCTTTTTCTTCAGGAGTGATAGTAATTATATAATTACTATCATACATTAATGTATGATAGTCTTTCTCCAAAGGCTTAAGCATTTTTAAAAATTTATCCACTTTATCTTTTGCATCTCTCGGCTCTTCAATTTTATGTGTATAAGTATAACCTCTGTGTTTTTTCTTACGTCCGATTCTGTATTTTGCTCCCAAAGAAAAAAGTGTAAACATTTCACTTTTTGGTGTAGACATAATATCTATAACTATATCATATTTTTTTCTTGTAACTTTCCAGACTTTTGCAATATATTTAAAAGGATTTTTCTGCTCCTCTTTTGTAATTGAAATAACATTATCTATATATTTATGATTTTTAAAAATAGGTGAAACATGCTCATACAAAACATAATCTATCTCTGCATCAGGAAATGTTTTTTTTAGAGTGTTGCACATTGGAGAAGCAAGAATAGAATCTCCTATCTGTTTAAATCTTACAACTAAAATTTTCATAGTCCCTCCATAAAATTCTAATAAAAAAGAAGCTGCAAAAATTATAAAAAAATAAATTTGCAGCATTTTTATTATTTAAAAATATTATTTTTCTTCTATATTTTCTGATGAATGTTTTAATTCTTTTCTGTATAAATGATATTGGAATAAATTATATATTATATAGTAAAAAGAAATAATAAACATACTGTATTTTAGTGTTACAAGAACTAAAACAACAAAAGGCATCATAAATTTCTTAGGAATTCTAAATACTTTATCAGGTGTAAGGAAAGTAATAGTTGAAACCATAAGAATTGCAGCTATTATAGTTATTGCAATAAATACTTCCACATTGAAAAATTGATAATCAAAATGTTTTTCAAGTGCCTGACAAATAAGAAGATAAGATATAACAGAAGCTGCTCCGTTTGGAATAGGCATTCCGCTGAAATCATCTTTTTCTTCAGAAGCTGTTGTTATAACATTAAATTTTACAAGTCTCATAACTCCGCAAAGAGCATAAATAAATGCTACAGGAATTACAATAGAAACAAATTTTGGATACATTGAAAGAATAGAGTAAACCAAAATACTTGGAGCTATTCCAAAAGATATTGCATCTGAAAAAGAATCGAATTCTTTTCCAAATTCACTGAAAGCATCTAACTTTCTTGCAGTTTTTCCATCAAGTCCGTCACACACCATCGCTAAAAATATAAACCAGATTGCATATTCTATGTTTCCTCTTATTGATGAAGTTATACTTAAATAACCAAGAAGCATATTAGCTGCAGTAATTGCATTAGGTGCTATATATTTCTTTTCTACCATTTTTTAATCACTTCCCTGTCTTAAAAATAAAATCACTTGATTTTACCACGAAAACAAAAAAAATACAACGGTATTTTAAAACAGTGCAGTTTCCATATATAAATTTTCTAAAATGTAAAAATTATAGACATTTTTATCTGAATGGGGTATCATAATATTTAAAGGAGGAAGAATCAATGGAAAAAGAAAATTATGAAGAATATTTAAGTGCAATAACTCATTATATAGGTGCAGGAATGGCTATCTCAGGACTTATTGCTCTTATTTTACATTCAATAAAAGTGGGAGAAAAAGGATATATAGTTGGAAGCATAATTTTTGGAACTGCTCTTATTTTTTTATATACTATGTCTGGTACTTACCATATTCTTAAAATTGGAAAGTTAAAAAAAATATTTCGGGTTCTCGATCATGCTGCAATATATGTTTTAATTTCAGCTTCATACACTCCATATATTTTTACAGTTCTTACCGGAGAAAAAAAATGGATAATATTTTTTGCTCAGTGGGGACTTACTCTTATAGGAATAATATTTAAAATATTTTTTACAGGTAAATTTAAATTAGTTTCTACATTAATATATTTATTTATGGGCTGGATGGTTGTCTTTGTTTTTAAAGACATAAAAGCTGGATTAAGCCCCGCTTCTTTAAACTGCCTTATTGCAGGAGGAATAACTTATTCTGCAGGAGCTGTTGTTTATATGATAAAAAAAATTAAATTCGGCCATGCAATCTGGCATCTTTTTGTCATTGGAGGAAGTATCTGCAACTTCTTTTCAATATATTATCTGCCATCATTCTAAAAGCGAGGAGACAAGATGAATTTTTATATAAAACTTATAATAAAAATATTAGAAAAAAGTATGACAGGACAAGATTCTGAAATTTTATACAAATTAAAAAAAGGAATAGATTTAAATTCTCAAGATAAAAAAGAGCTTGAAGAAATAATTGATAATCTATAAAGAGGTGACATTAAACATGAAATTTGTAACTGATTTCAATAAAGAAGCTGTATTCTATAAAAATAAAGAATACTCATACAAAGATATAATAAAGACAGCAAAATATTTTTCTTCTTTGATAGAAATGAAAAAAAATGAAGATAAGGCTGTTATTTTTATGGAAAACAGACCTGAATTTATATGCAGTTTTTTTGGTATATGGAACAGCCGTGGAATTCCTGTAAATATTGATGCAGGATATACAGCAGAAGAACTTGAATATATTCTTACAGATGCAGAGCCAAAATATATTTTTACATCTGAAAAGAATCTAAAAACAGCAGAAGAAGCTGTGAAACTTTCTGGAAAAGAGATAAAAATAATAAATGTTGACACTCTTTCTGTACCGGAAAATTTTGAAGTTGATGAATATGTAATCTATTCTCCTGAAACAGAAGACACAGGAGTTCTTCTTTATACGTCAGGAACAACTGGAAAACCAAAAGGTGTTGTTCTTACATTTGATAACCTTATGTCAAACGTTGATGCAATAACAGAAATAAAACTTGCTACTCCACAGGACAGAGTTTTGGCTCTTCTTCCTTACCATCATGTACTGCCTCTTTCAATAAATCTTCTTATGGCAATACATATTGGAACTCTTATTGTTATAAATGATGAACTTTCGGCTCAAGCTATTCAGGAAGCATTAAAAAAATATAAAATAACAATCGTTGTTGGTGTGCCGAGACTTTGGGAAATGATTCACAAAGGTATTATGACAAAAATAAAAGCAAACGGCATGGCTCTTAAAATGTTTAACATCTGTAAAAAAATAAACAGCCTGACACTAAGCAGAATTGTATTTAAAAAAGTTCATGAGGGACTTGGAGGGAATATAAGATTTTTAGTTTCCGGAGGAGCAAAAATCGAACCGAGTATATTGGAAGATTTTAAAACTTTAGGAATAAAAGTTTTAGAGGGTTATGGTCTTACTGAAACTTCTCCGATAATTGCATTTAACAGACCTGATGATATTCACATTGGAACTGTTGGAACTACAATTCCCGGAGTAAGTGCAAAACTTGCTGATGACGGAGAAATTATCGTCAAGGGAAGAAATGTAATGAAAGGCTACTATAAAAAACCTGCTGCAACACAGGAAGTTATTGATGACAGAGGCTGGTTTCACACTGGAGATTTAGGAAAAATCGAAGACGGATATATTTCTATTGTAGGAAGAAAAAAAGAGATGATAGTTTTATCAAACGGAAAAAATATAAATCCTGCTGATATAGAAAATGAAATTTTTAAAGGAACTGACCTTATTCACGATATTGCTGTTGTAGAGCATAACAACCATCTGCTTGCTCTTGTTTATCCTGATTTTGATAAGGTAAAAGAAAGAAAAATCACAAATATAACAGAAACTCTTAAATGGGAAATTATTGACAGCTACAATGTCAAAGCTCCTGCTTACAGAAAAATTCTTGAAATTAAAATTGTCAAAGAAGAACTTCCAAAAACAAAACTTGGAAAACTTAGAAGATTTATGCTTAAAGATGTTATAAAAAATCTTGATAAGCCAAAAGCTGAAGAAAAGAAAAACGAGATAAAAATAGATAAAAGCGATAAAGAATACGGAACAAAAGAATTTCAGGCTCTTTCAGATTATATGAAAAAAGAGCATGATCTTGAAATTACCCCTGATTCACATATTGAAATTGATTTAGGGCTTGACTCCCTTGATGTAGTTGAAATGAATGCTTTCATTGAAAAAACTTTTGACTTCACTGTAAATGAAGATGAAGCAGGAGGAATTAAAGTTATAAGAGATATCTGCGAATATATAAGAGTTCACAGCAATGCTTACCACAACGAAAGTGTAAACTGGGGAGATATTCTTAACGAAAGAGTAAATTATAAGCTTCCTAAATCTTGGGCTGTAGGGTTATTTAGAATTTTAACTGCACCAATTTTTAAATTCTATTTAAGACTTACAAAAAAAGGTCTGGAGAAAATAAGCAGCGAGCCGAGAATTTATGTTTTAAATCATGAAAGTTTTGCTGATGCTTTTGCTCTTGGGCATATGTTTACATACAAACAGGCAAAAGATGTTTATTTCTTCGCAATCAAAAAACATTTTGAAAAACCTGTAAGAAGATTTTTTGCAGATAATGGAAATGTAGTCCTTGTTGATATAAACAAAAATCTTAAAGAAAGTCTTCAGATTGCAGCAGAAGTTTTAAAAGAAAATAAAAGTCTTGTAATCTTCCCTGAGGGAGCAAGAACAAGAGACGGAGAAATTCATGATTTTAAAAAATTCTTTGCAATTCTTTCAAAAGAACTTAACATTCCTGTAACTGTAATGGGAATAAAAGGATTTTATGAATCTATGCCTTTTGGAAGCTCTTTCCCTAGATCAGGCAGCGTTGAAATCGAAGTTCTTGGAGATATAATTCCAGAAAAAATCTCTGTTGAAGAGATAGTAGAAAAATCAAGAAACTTAATAGTAGAATGGAAAAAGAAAAAGTAATCTGAAAATTGGACCGTTTTAACTTTTATAAAACATAAAAATATATTTTAAAGCAGAAATTCTATTGACAAATAAAAAAGAATAAGCTATAATCAGTTTGTAATAGAGTAAAGGAAGTATAGATTTGAGTTACAAGTATCTTTAATAAAAATACTTTAAGCATCAAAACTAATATTTATTTTTCTATTCACTATTAATTAAAGTATTTTTATGGAGGTATTGTAATGAACAAAGGTACAGTAAAATGGTTTAACGCTGAAAAAGGATTTGGATTTATC
>OGXP01002854.1_pt1 | contig 10218 bp, 18 predicted proteins | sample 1576351 | NCBI WGS metagenome assembly OGXP01 (sample SAMEA3541517, study PRJEB24748) | human gut metagenome | biome: human gut; feature: human-associated habitat; material: faeces | place: China | collected 2012
TGGATAGTCAGTCTGATATATATTCCAGCTTCAAGAAAAGAGGGCGGGGGTAAATAAAAAAAATAAAAGTTCTGATGAGGTATATTTCACTCTCAAAAAAACTAATATTTTAGAGAAATTTGGAAAAGCAGCACTTCAAAAAAGGTTGGATTCCGGAGCAATAGAAATAGAAATTGACGAAGTTAGAGAAACTTTAAAGAGTGTGAAAGATGAAAGACAACTTTACAACGGAAAGTGTATACTTACAGGTTTCAAGGCTTTACAGCAAATAATCAAACTAAAAAAAGAAATTTTGATTGACTTTATAGATTTCTTAGACAGAAAACTTGCAGATGAATTTAATGTTGTAAGTAACTTTAAAGAACTTTTAGAACTTGTTGCAAACTCAGCACAAGATTGGAAATATTTCTATACAGAGAAAAATGGAAGACAATTTGTAAGATTTAATTTGTTGTATAAAGCAATAGCTGAAGAACATTTTAAAACTAATAGTACACTTGAGCTTTTAGACATGAGAACTCTTAAAAAGCAACTCATAGAAGAGGGATTTATTATAAATACCGGAGTTTCAACAAGGTTTCCAAATGCAGCAGATCCTGTGGCAACTATCTCAATTAAAGCTGAAGAGTTTGCAAAGACAGATATTTTTAATGTTTACATCAAAGAATAATAGTTTGTGTGGTAAAAGCTGTGGTAAGTCATTTCTTGCATAACTCTATATAATTAAAAAATATATGTTGAGTGAGGTAAAAGAGGTATGTTTTTAGCTGTGTGCCTATATAAAAAAAAATAAAAATTAAAATAAGAATAGGAAAAAATTTTTTTATATAAGAGGGGGGTAACTTTTTTACCACAAAAAGCATTTTTTAATCATAAGTATATATAAATAAATACTTTAAAGCAAAAAAATACTTACCACACACAAACCTCACATTACCACTGAACAACATAAAACCTTATATAATATATATTTATAAAGAGGTAAGTTTTACTACATATTAAATATATTTTACCACAAAGGAGTTTATATGAATAGTTATAAAGTTCCTAGAGGAACATCATTTAAAGAATTTTACTATCAAGCATTGTCATTCAACAGTTCTTTTGAGCTTTCTGAATATGTAAAAGCGAATAAATGGTACTTTGATAAAATGACTCCTGAAGTGCAGGAACAATTTAGAAAATTTTGGTTATCTTTAAAAAAAGAGGAGGAAATAAACAATGAACTTTATAGATAAATACACTAAAAAAAAGACTATAAGCAGTCTTGAATTATTGGAGCAAATTAATTTTTTTAGAGGGAAAGAAGAAGATAAAACAGAATTAGGGCATAATGATTTACTAAAAGTAATTAGAGATGAGTTTGATGAAGAGATACGAGAGGGAAAAATTTCCCAGTCGTCTTATAAAAAAGAAACAGGAAACGGAACTATAAGAGAATATCCAATGTTTGAACTTACACCTGTACAGGCTAGACAAGTTTTAATAAGAGAAAGTAAAAATGTCAGAAGAGCTGTAATTCACTATATAGATAAACTTGAAAACGAAGTTCAGGAATTAAGAATGAAAGAATATCAAAGATTATTAACAGATAATCAAAGAATGTTATTGGAAAATAAAGATATTAAAGATAGAAATGAAGAACTTGAATATCAAAATGGAAACGGAAAATATTTGAAAGCTATTACAAATATTGAGTGGTTAAAAGATTATTTTCATACTGATAAAACAGGATTTATCCCTAGAATTGTAAAGGAATTAATACTTTTATCTGATGAAAGAAGAATACCTTATGATGGAATATATCCAGCATTTTCAAATAAAGAAGTTTTAGTTTTTCATATAGATATTTACAGAGCCTTCAAAGAAATACTGGACAATGATGAGGAATTAAAAATAATGCCAAAATACAGAAAAAAGTTTTAGGTGAGAATTATGGCTAAAATAGATGTAAATGAAATTGTTAATAAAAACTTTATAAATAAATATGGAGAGAAGTTCAAAGTTTTGAACTATCTCTTCAAAGAAAAAAATAATTACTGCTATGATATTGAGTTCCTTGAAACTCACAACAGGCAAATGGCAACTCTTAACCAGATCCGCAGTGGAACCTGCAGGGATATAGTTGAGAGAAAAAAAGTTAAAAGATTGAAAGTTGAATTACAGCTTAGAGAAAGAAACAAACTTGTCAGTAAAGCTAAAAAGGTTTGTGTTATTCCTAGTAACTTACATGAAAAGAATGTTCTTGCGATAGATCTCTCTTCCAGCTCAACAGGAATTGCTTACAGCCAGAGAGGTCAGATTGTAAGATGGATGACAATAAAACCTCAAGACAGTAGCGATTTCAGGGAAAGAGGGCTTGAGATTGTAGAAAAGATAGCTCAAATTCTTAAGACAGGGAAAATTGATTATATCGTTCTTGAAGATGTTTTTTTAGGACTTAACTCTGATGTACTTTGTAAGTTGAGCGAAGTAAGAGGAATGCTCATGTATCACATAAAAAAACTTGGAATAGAATTTCTTCTTATTCCGGCTGTACTTTGGAAACATAAATATAATGGAATGCCTGCAGCAAGACAGGAACAAAAAAAATTCATCATGGATAAATTTTTTGAATATACAGGAGAAGTTCCTGACAGTGATGATGTGGCTGATGCTTATTGTATATTGAGGGCTTGCATAAATACGAAATCAGGCGAAAACTAAAATTAAAGATTTTAAGGCTTTGAAGATTTTAGTATTGTATTTCTGCGAAAATAAACGAAAAGGAGATTTAAAATGTCGGAAGATATAACTTACTGCATAAATAATAAATGCTATAAAAGATACAGATGTGAATTGTATAGAGATGTGCCTGAAATTGATGATGAGAGGAAAAATTTTTGGTTTGTAGAATATAAGCCTGAAATTTGTCCGGAAAGGGATAAAATGAATATTTGGGAAAAGAATTATTATGAACAGATAAAAAAGGCAAACAAAAAATACATTATGAAGTTTCAGGAAGAAAAAGATTGGATAAAAGACGAAATAATGGCTTTACATACTAAAATTTACAACTTGCTTGACGGAAAAATCTCTAATGAAGATATGGATCAAGTTTTAAATTGGATTAATGAGGTAGGTGCTGATAATGAAAAAAGAGGAATTTAAAAGAATATTACCTGAACATTTTGAAAGCTGCAGACAGTTTATTGTTAATCGTAATGGAGAGTGCAATTATGTCTTATGCAAAGATTGTCCTTTCTATGAAGAGAACAGAGTAGATGAAGACGATTATATCGGGTGTGGAGAAAAATATCCGGATCTGGTTAAAGCTGCAAAAGAATTTCTTAGATTTGAAAAGGAGATGAAAAAATAATGACAGAACCAAAAAGTTTTAAAGATATATTAAAGTTACAAAAAATTCACGAGGAAGAGGTTAATAAACCTCGTGAAGATGGATTTGTTGCAAGAGAAAAGAAATATCATGATCTTAGAGGAGCTTTAATGGATGAGTTCATGGAATTTAGAAGGGAACTTCCTTATGAACTTAATTTTAAGACTTGGAAAAAGAAAAGATATTCTGCTGCAAGACAGCTTGAAGAATTTGTAGATATGCTTTTCTTTATAGCAACAGAGATTAATTTCTCAAAAATAAAGAAAAATGCTTGTGATGAATGGGATTATTATTGGGAACATTACAAAGTAGATCGAGAAATAAATGCTCAAGAGTTACATTTTTTCATGTGGAATATATGTTCTGATGAAATTATAGCTCTTTTACATAAATATATTATTTTTGCAAAAAGATTAGGATATACAGAAAAAGATATACTTCAGCAATACTGGAAAAAGTGGCAGCATAACTTAAAAGACAGAATTGAAGGAGATTGGAGCCATGAGAAAAATTAAAGCAGATAGAAATGCTAAGAAAATAAAAAATTCTATGAATGATTTTTATATGTATTATATCAGACATCCTAAATTTACAGATGTTTTCAAAAATCTTTCAAATAAAGAACTTGAAAGAATGAGTGACAGAATAAAGTTAGTTGTAGATGATATGTATATAAAAATGAGAGTGGAAGAAAAATATATGTACTGGAATAACTTGTCAAACTTGTATGATTTGCTTTGTGCATATTTTAATAGAAAAAATAGATTTCTGGAACTTCTTCATAAAAGGCTGGGAGAAGAAGAAAAGGTAAATGAAACAATCGAAGAGAAAAAAAGATTGGATATCATTAAAAATGTTCTAGGTTATGAAACAGCTTTCAGTAAAGAAATTTACGATAAAGTGGATGATTGTTTGTATTGGTTTTATATCTGCATAAATAGATATCTGGACTATTATCATGGAAGACTTAAGAAAGATAATCCATCGGATTTAGTAAAAATTGTAGATAAAATTGTAACAGATTATGATTTGCAATATATAAGAAATGAAGATGGGATAAACAGAGAGATTAATTATATCAATAATATTTTAAGCAGATTGAAATATGCAAAAGAAAATACTGATGTTATATTTTCTATAATGTGTATTGATTACGATAAGAAATATAAAAGAATGTTAAAAGGAACTTTGACGAGAGTTGAAAAGCTGATGGATATTATTATAAGTGAGATTGAAAAACCTTATGCAGCATAAAAGGAGTGAGAGATGAAAAGAGAAAATTTTAAAGAAATAACTGAAAAACATATAGAAACGGCTAGAAAGATTGTGAATTTAAAAGGAAGTTGTGCAGGTATTGAGTGTGAGAATTGTCCATTTTGGTCTGATAATAGTACTTTAACTATTGATAGTTGTGGGAACCTTTATTCTACAGGAAATAATGGTATTGGTAATACTGATGAAAAACTATTAAAGTCAGCAAAAGAATTTTTGGAGATGTGTAAAAAGACAGGAGCAGTTATTGGAGAAGGAACTGTTGCAGAAGATAAGGTAAATAGTCCAAAGCATTATAGACTTCCTAGTTTAAATATTGAGTCGATTGATATTATAAGAGCAATACTTGGAAAATATTTTAAATGGTTTTGTCTTGGGAATATCATCAAATATATCTTGAGAGCTGAAAAGAAAAATGGCTTGGAAGATTATAAAAAAGCTAGAAAATATTTAGATTGGCTTATAAAAGGTGAAGAAAGATGAGAACTAAGATGACAAATGAACTTGTATGCCCCCATTGTGGGGCAAAACAAGAAATCTATAGATTGCCTGAAAGTAAAATTACAGAATGTCAGAAATGTAAAAAGAAATTTGAGTATAAAATTCATATTTTCTTTTCTACGTGGAAGGAGAAGTAATAATGGGATTTAAAGAAAATTTAAAAAATATAAGAAAAGAAAAAAAACTTTCTCAAAAAGCTTTAGGTGAACTTATAGGAAAAAAAGAAATTACTATTCGTAATTATGAAAGCGGAAAAATCACACCACCTATAAAAGTTATTGAAGAAATAGCAAAAAAATTAAACATTCCTGTTTCTCAAATTTTAGGAGCAAAAACAAAAGAAGAAAAAATATATGCCTGTTATACTGCTGTTTTAGCTGTTCTAGGAATAATAAAAGATTTTGATGTAGAAGAACAGGAAGCAATACTAAAAATCGCTAAAGAGAACTTAATTTTTTTTAATGAGGTGAAAAGTAAATGATTTTATTAATTTTATGTTTAGGGTTAGTATTTATGGTTGCTTTTGTACAATTTCTATTGTTAGCAATTGCTGATTTTAATAAATTTGAAGCAATTACAACTGTTATCAGTATGAATGTAATATTATATTTTGCAGTAACTTATATAATTGAAAAAGCTAGTTCGATAGGTTGGTTGTAGAGAAAAAAATGAAAGTTATTGAAATATCAAACTTAGATCGAAATGAATATATAAAAAAGTTTGAAAATAAAAAACTTGAGATTTTATCTTATATGAATAACTTTTATAAATATTGGAATAAACTTTTAAATTTATACATTGAAGATATTGAGGAAGATATAGAAAATTTGAGAAATCCTAAAATTAAATTTATGTCCTTTGATGATTTAAATATAACTTTGGAAGATATAATTTATGTTTATTTCAGAAATTATATTGGATTTTATAAAGCAATATATAAAGATAGATTTTATTTAGAAGAGGAGATAAGATTTAGTAAAGTTTATGCAGAAAAGACGGATCTCTTTAATAATAAAATAAGAGTTGTAAAGAATAATCATTTTTTCTGTATAACAGTAGATGAATTTTTTAAAACTATAAATATTTTCTTGGAAGATGATAGAAGAAGAGCAAATTATAAACCTGAAAAAGATTATATCCACATAGGAATAGAAGTTAAAGAAAAGGATATAAGACATAAAGTAATGTTAAGAGAGTATTTTTTTAAAGAAACTGACTTTAAATTTTGGGATAATTATAAACTTCGAGATTTTCAAAATGAGATAAAAGAAATTGAGTTTTCAATTTATGTTAATAATGGCTTAAGAAAGCTATACAGATTTAAAGGTAAAGAACTGACAAAAGAAAATCTATTTAAGCATTTATCTTATGTTTCAGAGGATGAAAGTTTAGATTATGAGAAGATTTTAAAAGAAGTTTTTGGAGAGGTGGAATAAATGTGGAAATGTAAAGAATGTGGAAAGATAGTATTAGAAATAGAAATTAATAAATATTCTTTAAACAAAGATAAAGACCGCGAAAAACTTTATTTTGATAAATATTACTACAAATGTACTAATTGTGATAATTGTACTTTTGATAGTAATAATTGTACTGATGTTGATATAGAAGATATAGCAGTATGGGAGGAAGATTAATGGAGAAATCTTTTGAAGAAAAAATTAAACTTCTTTTAAATTCAAAATCTAATACAGAAAACAAAGCAATAATAATTGAAGAACTTTCTGAACTTCAAAAAGAAATTACAAAAGATATTAGAAAAAAATTTAATAGAGATAATTTTTTAGAAGAAATAGCAGATGTTGTTATCGTTCTGCATATGGCAAAGGAAATTTATAATATTTCTGAAAGTGAATTAGATAAAGCTATAAATGAAAAAATGGAAAGAAATTTAAGCAGACTGTTCACAGGCTATTAAAAAAAAGAAGAAATTTAGAGGTGCGTAGATGACGAAAAAACAATACTTGAGACAGGGGTACAAAATAAGACAAGAGATTAAAATTCAGAGGGATATCCTTAATGAACTTGAAAATAATCTTGATAATGTTAAGTCCTTTGATTATTCTAAAGATAAGCTGCAAGGTGGACCTGTTCAGGATGACACAGTTATGATTGAGAAAATAAATAGAATAATTGAGGTTCAGGAGATTATCAGAGAAAAAGAAGCTGAACTTAAAAGGCTTCAAGCTAATTTATATCTTGAGATTAACAGGCTTACTAATACAAATGAGAAGATTTTACTACAAGCAAGATATATTTTAAATGAAACTTGGGAACAGATAGCAGAGAGATTGGGATATTCTGTAATGCACACACATAGAATACATAGTTCAGCACTTGAAAATTTTAAAATGTTATAGAATGTTATATTCGATGTATGATATTATATAAAATATAGAAATGACATAAGAGGAGCAGATTTTAAAGTCTGTTCCTTTTTTTATGCAGAAATAAAGGAGGTGCAACAGATGACGTGAAAAATTATGAACTGGCAAAAATAGATTATAGTAATGGGTTATCTATAAGAGAAATAGCTGATAAATATAATGTCTCTGTTGCCACTGTGAGAAAATGGAAGTCACGTTATAAGTGGAATAGTGTGACAAAAGAACGTGACAAAAATATGACAAGGAAAAATAAAGAAATAGCAAGAGTTATGATTGAAGAGGGTGCAACTATAAGGGAAACAGCGGACAAAGTCGGACTTCCTAGAAGCACAGTAGGAGATATAAGCTCTAAAGAAAATCTTCAACAATCGCAGCTTGAATATTTAAAAAAATTCAGAGAGGAACAAAGAGAAAGAATAAGAGTTAATAAATTAAAAAGACTTTCTCTTAATGAAGAAGCCTTATATTCTGTTGAAGAAGAAATAAATGCTGGAGATGTTGGAAAAGCTACATTTGAAAAAATAAAACTTTCTGAAGAAATAGAACAATCAATTTTTGAATTAGATAGAATAGATAGATTAGAAAGGCTAGAACTTGAAAAGTTGAAAGTGATAAAACCTGATGAAAAAGATACAGAAGACAATATTCTTCAAATAGAGGTGTTGGACTAATGAAGTTAAAGATAAAAAGACATTTCTATAAAATATTAATGGATAATGATTTTGATATTCTACTTATGATTGGAGGATATGCTTCGGGAAAGAGTTTTACAGGATTTTTAAAAACAGCCTTACTTGCAACCCAAGAGAAAAGAAAAATGCTAGTTGTCAGAAAAGTTTATTCGACTTTAAAAGATAGTTGCTTTGAAGATTTAAAAGAAGCCTTTGATACTTTAGGAGTAAGTAAAAGGTGGAAGTTAATAAAATCTCCATATGAAGCAGAAAATAAGAGAAATGGCTCTAAAATCATTTTTAGAGGAATGGACGAATATAGAAAATTAAAATCTATTAAAAATATTGACTATATCTTAATTGAAGAAGCTGACGAGTTAAGTATGGAAGATATAAAAGAGCTTAGAAAAAGATTAAGAGTTCTTGGTATAAAAAAACATTTAGTTTTAATGTGTAATCCTGTATCCCGTCTTTCTTCTGTATATAGAATGTTCTTTACAGAGGAGGGATTTAACTTTGATGAGGAGGAACTTTATAAAAAAAGATTTCTTAAAAAAACAGAAACAATAATTCTTGATAACGGAACAAAGGAAAATTTCATTATAAAAGTTCATCATTCAACTTACAGGGACAATCCATTTCTTCCTGCAAGTTTTATTTATGAGTTGGAAAGTGAAAAAGACCCTCGTATTAAAAGGATTGCTAGAGATGGAAAGTTTGGAGCTGACGGAGATTTAGTCTTATACAATGCAGTTTTTGAAGAGAATGTATACGAAAGATATGTTCAAGGAAAATTAACCAAAAGGGACGAATACAGAGGTATTGACTGGGGATTTTCTATTTCATATACCTGTGGATTGAAAATGGCAGTTAATACTGCATTAAATGAGCTGTATGTATATTGGGAATATTATGATAAAGGTAAAACTACACAGGAGTTAATGCAAGGGTTACAGCCTATGAAAGATAATAATATTTCAATTTATGCAGATAGTGCTTCGTCTCAGACAATAGCAGATTTTTATGATGAGGGATTTAACATTGACGGAGCAACAAAAGGAAAAGGCTCTGTCGAATATCACGAACAGTTACTAAGAAGTTTTTCAAGAATTGTAATTGATATTAATAGATGTCCAAATACTAAAAAAGAAGCTGAGGAATGTGTGTATAAGAAAGATAAAAACGGAGAAATTCAATCAGGAAAATATAATCTTGATGCACATAGTTTTGATGCAATGAGTTATGGACTAGAAGAATATGATTTTATACCTTTAAAAAATAGACTTAGAAAGAAAAAATATATTGGTATTTAGGAGGTGAGAAATGGCAAAGAAAAATAAAGTTCAGAAAGAAATTATTACATCAGCAGTGATTAAATTATTTAGTGAAAGTTCACCAGAGACTAATAAAATCACAGATGAAACAATAGATAGATTACTTTTAGATATAGATATTACATCAGCACTTAATAAAATAGAAAGAGAAACAGCAGGAAGAATATTAAGTGTTATAGCTGAAAATCCTGAAAATGACGAACAAGCAAAAGAAATTAATCAAAGATTTTCAAATATAAAATTTAATAGAATTATAAATCATATGATTACAGCCAGATACTACGGTTACAGCTGTTTTGAGATAGTTTATAATGAAGATTTTACTGTTAATTCATTAATACCTATTCCATATAAGTATATTACATATAAGACATCTGATAAAAAATGGGTATTAAGAATAGGAACAAAAGAAACTGATTTAAACAGAGATAAGTTCTTGTTATGTATTCATAAATGGAATCCTGCACAACCAACAGGAAAAACAATATTTGAAAGTTGCCAACAAGCATTTTTAGATAAAGAGATGTTCTCACGGCAATTAAGAGGACTAGCAGAAAAATATGGAGATACCATTATAGTATTCCCGTATGATGAAAATCTTGATGAAAAAGAAGTAAAAGCTATTGGAGAAACAGTTTTAAATGCTAAAGGTAAAAATGCATACTCTATGTCTACCG
>OGXP01002877.1_pt1 | contig 10137 bp, 10 predicted proteins | sample 1576351 | NCBI WGS metagenome assembly OGXP01 (sample SAMEA3541517, study PRJEB24748) | human gut metagenome | biome: human gut; feature: human-associated habitat; material: faeces | place: China | collected 2012
TATGAAAATTGGGAAATGATAATAATAGATGATGGTTCAAAAGATAACAGCCCAGCAATAGTGAAAAGATATTGTGAAATTGATGGCAGAATAAAATTTTTCAGTCAGAAAAATGCAGGTTCAGGAGCTGCAAGAAATAATGGAATAAGAAGATCAAAAGGAAATTACATCTGTCTTTTAGATGCTGATGATACTTGGAACAATAATTTTTTAGAAGAACAGATAAATTTATTAAAGAAAACAAATGGAACATTGGTATTTTCATCTCACACAAGAATAAATGAACAAGATGAAGAATGTTTAAAACCATTCATTGTTCCAGAAAAAATAGATTACAAAGATTTGTTAAAGACTTGTTACATTTCATGTTTAACGGCTATGTATGATGTAACAAAATTTGGAAAGTTTTATTTAAGAGAAGATTTTAAAAGTTTGAGAGATGACTATATTTTATGGCTTGAAATTATAAAAAAATGTAAAGTTGCTTATGGAAATAAAAAAGTACTTGCAAATTACAGAGTAATGCAATCATCAACAAGCGGAAATAAAAAGAAAGTGATAAAACCTCAGTTTTTAGTTTATTACAAAGTAGAAAAATTAGGACTTATAAGAAGTATATATAACTTAATGTGGTGGGCATATTATGGATTTAAAAAATATAAAACATAGGGGTTTGAAAATGAAAAATAGAAAAATATTATGGCTTGATGCTTTAAAAGGTTTTACTATTATTTTTGTAATAATAGGACATGTATTATTAGGATATACAAATAACAATGCTTTTCCATTGCAACAACAGTTAATGCTAAAAATAAATTATTGGATTTATAGCTGGCATATGCCTTTGTTTATGGCTATAAGCGGATTTGCATTTAAAGTTGCATATTTAAAAGAAAATAAATTGGATAAAAAAAGAATAAACAAACAAATTTTAAATTTATTATTGATATTTTTTATTTTTCAGTTAGGGTTGTGTTCTTTAAGAATTATTTTTAATAGTTTTGTGGACAGTAAAATGGATTTTTATAAATTAATATTAAATCTTTTTATTCCAGATAACATAATGTGGTATGTTTGGGTTTTATTAATTTATTATTTTTTTGTGGAAATAGTCTATAAGAGAATAAAAGTATCTCAATATATATATATATATATATATATAATATTTATTGGAGTTACAGCAAAATTAATTAATGAATACTTTGGAATTATTTTAGGAATAAAAAATTTATTTTATTGTTTTCCATTTTTTATTTTTGGAATATGGTTAGCAAATGAATATTTATTAAAAGGAAAAATTGAAATAAAAAATAAAACAACTTTATTATCTACTGTTTATATTGTTTTTTATGTATTTTTCTTAAGTATAAAAAATATAGAAAATTTTTTACCACTTATAAAAATAATTTTAGAAGTAATAAATGCTTATGCTGTAACAGTTATTGTATTTAAAGTTTTTTCAAAAATAAAAGAAATAAAATTTTTAATGCTTTGTGGAAAAGAAAGCCTTGTAGTTTATCTTTTACATACATATTTTGTAACAGCAATTAAGGCATTTATTATAAGAAGTAATTTTTCTTCAGTAGGTATTATTATAATTTTAACAACAATAATTCCATTATTTATTTGTTTAGTTGTAGCGAAATTATCACACAAAATAAAACTTTTAGAATATGTATTTAAACCAATAAAGTTTGTTCAAAAGTTAAAGGAGTTTAGAAGTGAAAAAATATGATTATTTAATAGTTGGAGCAGGATTATATGGCTCAATTTTTGCTTATGAAATGAATAAGAAAGGTAAAAAATGTCTTGTGATTGATAAAAGAAATCATATAGGCGGAAATATTTATTGTGAAAATATAGAGGGAATAAATGTTCATAAATATGGAGCACATATTTTTCACACAAGCAATAAAGAAGTTTGGGAATATGTAAATCAGTTTTGTGAATTTAATAATTATATAAATTCTCCAATAGCAAATTACAAAGGAGAAATATATAATCTACCTTTTAATATGAATACTTTTAATAAACTTTGGGGAGTTGTGACACCAGAAGAAGTTAAAGCAAAAATTGAAGAACAGAAAAAAGAATTTTCTATAACTGAACCAAAAAATCTTGAGGAACAGGCAATATCTTTAATAGGAAAAGATATTTATGAAAAATTAATAAAAGGTTATACAGAAAAGCAATGGGGAAGAAAAGCAACAGAACTTCCTGCATTTATAATAAAAAGACTTCCTGTAAGATTTACTTATGATAACAATTATTTTAATGATAGATACCAAGGAATTCCTATTGGAGGATATACAAAAATAATTGAAAAAATGCTTGATGGAATTGAAGTAAAATTAAATACAAATTTCTTTGATAACAGAGAATATTTTGAAAATATTGTAGAAAAAATAGTTTTTACAGGAATGATAGATGAATTTTATAATTATAAATTTGGAAAACTTGAATATCGTTCATTAAGATTTGAAACAGAAATTTTAGACGAAGAAAATTATCAAGGAAATGCAGTTGTAAATTATACAGAAAGAGAAATCCCTTATACAAGAATAATAGAACATAAACATTTTGAATTTGGAAAACAAGAAAAAACAGTAATCACAAAAGAATATCCAAGCGAATGGAAAGAGGGAGATGAACCTTATTATCCTGTAAATGATGAAAAAAATAATAAACTTTATGAGAAATATAGAGAACTTGTAGAAAAAGAAACAAATGTAATATTTGGCGGAAGACTTGGAGAATATAAATATTATGACATGGATAAGGTAATTGAAAAAATTTTATTAAAGAGGTAAAAATGAAAAAAAATTTGGTTTTATTTTTTACAATAAGAGAATTTCAAAATGTTCTTCTCTATAAAGATGTAGGTTTAGTACCTTTTTATTTAGGAGAAGAATACAATTTAAATGTAAAAATTTTATATTCAAATGAAAAAATAATAAATGTAGTAAAAAACTTTAGAAATATAATGTTAGAAAATATAATTCCTTTTAAATGTATAGAATTTATAAAAAAATGTGATAAATATAAAATTTTTGAAAATTTAAATTTTTATAAATATTTAATAAAAAATGCTAAAAAAATAGATTATTTAATGTTTTTTCATTTAAATTATGATAAACTTTTTTTAATTTTATTATATAAATTCTTAAATAAAAATGGAAAAGTTTATTTAAAAGCAGATATGGATTTTCAAAGAGCTAAAAAATTAGTAAAATATACTTCTTTAAAGAAACCTAAATATAATTTAATTTTAAGAAAAGTTGACTTATTTTCTTGTGAACAAAAAGAAACTTTTGATTTATTAAAACAGAAAAGAATCTGTGGAGTATTTTTAAAAAATAAAGTTGTATACATTCCTAATGGATTTGATGAATACTATTTAAAACAAAATAATATTTGTGTAAAAAATTTTAGAGAAAAAGAAAATGTAATAATCACAGTAGGAAGAATAGGAACTAGACAAAAAAATAATGAGATGTTGCTAGAAGCTTTGAGCGAAATAGATTTAAAAGATTGGAAAATATATTTTATAGGTGAGTATACAGAAGAGTTTGAGAAAAAATATAATGATTTCATAAATAAAAGAAATAAAACAAAAATAGTTTTGCTTGGAAATATAGAAAATAAAAAAATATTATATGATTATTATAATAAAGCTAAAGTTTTTGTTTTAACTTCACGCTTTGAAGGGTTTGCAATAGTTTATCCAGAAGCATTAAGATTTGGAAATTATATCATAACAACAAATGTTGGAGGGGCTAAAGATATAACAAATAATGGAGAAATAGGTAGTATAATAGAACCAGGAAATATGTTTCAACTTAAAAATAAATTATTAGAGGTTATTAATGATGAAATAGATTTAGAGAAAAAATACGAGGAATCTTTAAATTTATCAAAAGAAAAATTTTTATGGAATAAAATTATAAAAAAAGAAGAAATAAAAGAATTTTTTAAATAAAATAGGGGAAATTAATTTATGAAAAAAATCAGTGTTATAATGATAACATATAATCATGAAAAATATATAGAAAAAGCTGTTGACAGTGTTCTTATGCAGGAAGGAAACTTTGAATTAGAACTTTTGATAGGAAATGATAAATCTCCTGATAGAACAGCAGAAATATTAAAAAAATATGAAAATGACAGCAGAGTAAAAATTTTTAATAGAGAAAAAAATATGGGAGCTACTAAAAATGGTTTAGATATTAAACTAAAAAGTACAGGAGACTATATTGCTATTTTAGAAGGAGATGATTATTGGGTAACTAAAGATAAATTATATAAACAATTAGAAATATTAGAAAGTAATAAAGATGCAGTATTGTGTTATTCTGATTCTTATGTAGTTGATGCAAATAATAATATTACAGGTGAAAAATGTGTAAAGCCTAGTTGTATTTCAAATTTTAATTCTTTAATAGTAAATAGAGTCCACATTCCTACAGGAACTATAATGTATAAAAATATATTTAAAAATAATAATATAGAAAAAATAAAAAAATTATTAACAAGCAGTGAAATAGTTGGAGATTTAAGTACCTTTGTTATGATGATAAATGAAGGAAAATTTTATAAATTAAATGAATTTACAGGAGCATATAGATACATAACAAATTCTACTTCTTATTCATCAAAAAAATTATTGTATCAAGAAAATGAAACTTATAAAGTTATGAAAGCTATTTGTGATTATTGTGGATTAAGAGGAATTAACAAATTCTTACTTTTAAAAAGAGCCGAATATAAATTATTAAAAGAAATAAAAAAAGAAAATAAAAATGAAAAGGAATTTTTAAACTCAGATGAATTAAAAGGTATGTTTATTTATAAATTACTTAAACCTTTTGATGATTTAAGATTAAGTATTAATAAAAAGATTTATAGTAAATAATTTTAATCAATTTTTAGAAAGGATTAAATATGGGATTTTATTCAAAAGAACAATTAGAAAAAATAGGATTTAAATTTTTAGGAGAAAATGTATTAATAAGTGATAAAACAAGTATTTACTCTCCTGAAAATATCTCAATAGGAAATGATGTAAGAATAGATGATTTCAGCATTTTGAGTGCGGGGGGGGGGTACATTAATATAGGAAATAATGTCCATATAGCTGTTTTTACAGCTATTTTTGGAGCAGGTGAAGTAGAGATAGAAAACTTTTCTGGTATTTCTTCAAGAAGTATTATTTATAGTTCTACAGATGATTATTCAGGAGAATATTTAACAAATCCGACTATACCTGAAAAATATAAAAAAATTACTTATGGAAAAGTTACTATAAAAAAGCATTCAATAATAGGAAGTGGAACAACAATACTTCCAGGAGTTACTTTGGAAGAGGGAACTTCTATTGGAGCTAACAGTTTAGTATTAAAATCAACAGAACCTTGGGGAATTTATGCAGGTTCTCCAATAAAAAAATTAAAAAATAGAAAAAAAGATTTATTGAAATTGGAAAAAGAATTTTTAGAAAATAGATAATAAAAAATTTTTTCTTCCAAATTTTTGATAAATATTTTTTGTTTTATAAAATTTGGAGGGAAAATGAAAAAGATAATAATATTTGGAGCAGGAAAATACTCTACTGTAATAATAGATATTATATTAAAAAGAATAGAATTTTTAAAAGAGAAAATAGAGATAATTGGTTTATTAGATGACAGCTATATAGAAGGAATACAAAAATATATAATGGGGTTTCCAATTATTGGAAAATTTGATGATATAGAAAAATTTTTAATAGGAGAGTATGAGTTTATAATTTCAGTTGGAGATGTAAAAGCAAGAAAAAATATAGCAGAGAAATATAATTATTTAAAATACTATACTTTAATTCACCCTAGTGCAGAAATAGCTCATGAAGTAGAAATAGGTGAGGGAACAATAATCGGAGAACAAGCAGTACTAAAATCTTGTTTAAGAGTAGGAAAACATTGTATATTAAATACCAATTCAGTAAATAGTCATCATTGCATAATAGAAAATTATACTCATATTTCAGTGGGAAGTATTTTATGTGGAAGTGTATGTGTAGGAGAATGCAGTTTTATAGGAGCAGGAAGTACAGTTATTCCTAATATAAAAATAGGAAATAATTGTACAGTAGGAGCAGGTTCGGTTGTTATAAGAAATATAGATGATAATAGTGTTGTTGTAGGAAATCCTACAAGAAAAATAAATTAAAATAGGTGATAAAAATGAATAAACAAATATTAGTAACTCGTTCTTCAATGCCAGATTTTGAAGAATATTGTAATGAAATAAAAGAACTATGGGAAACACATTGGCTTACAAACATGGGGGTAAAACATAAAGAACTAGAAAAATCTTTATTAGAATATTTAAAAACTTCAAATATTACACTTTTCACAAATGGACACTTAGCTCTTGAATGTACAATAGCTGCTTTTAATTTTCCAAGAGGAAGTGAAGTAATTACAACTCCATTTTCTTTTGCTTCGACAACACATGCAATATCAAGAAATGGACTTGTACCTGTTTTTTGTGATATAAATCCTGAAGATTTTACTATTGATGTAGATAAAATAGAAAGTTTAATAACAGAAAAAACATGTGCTATTATTCCTGTTCATGTTTATGGAAATCTTTGTGATGTGGAGAAAATAGAAAAAATAGCAAAAAAATATAATTTAAAAGTTATTTATGATGCTGCTCATGCTTTTGGAGTAGAAAAAAATGGAATAGGAGTAGCTAACTTTGGTGATGCTTCAATGTTTAGTTTTCATGCTACAAAAGTATTTAATACAATAGAGGGTGGAGCAGTAACTTATAAAGATGAAAAATTAAATAAAATTTTATACGATATTAAAAACTTTGGAATAACGGGACCAGAATCAGTAGAATATATTGGTGGAAATGCAAAGATGAATGAATTTCAAGCAGCAATGGGAATTTGTAATCTTCGTCATGTTGATAAAGAAATAGAGAAAAGAAAGAAAGTTGTAGAAAGATACAGAGAAAGATTACAAAATATAGAGGAAATAAAGATTATTCATGCTTCTGAAAAAATAAAAGAAAATTATGCTTATTTCCCAGTGATTTTTGATAATTATAAGTATACAAGAGATGAAATATTTAAAAAATTAGGAGAAGAGAATATAATTGCCAGAAAATATTTTTATCCTTTAATAAATGATTTTGACTGCTATAAAGAAAAATATAGTTCTAAAGATACTCCTGTAGCTAAATATATGGCAGATAGAGTTTTAACTTTACCATTGTATGCAGATTTAGAATTAGAAGTTGTAGATAAAATTTGTGATATTATTTTAAAATAGATAAAAACAGATAAAATTTAGGAGTAATTTTATATAAGATTAATCTAAAATATAAATAGTTTTTTATAGGAGAAAAAATGGTTAATTCAATAGAAATAAAAAATTTGTATGGTTATATGAATAAAAAAATAGAATTTAAAAATTTAAATTTTTTAGTTGGAATAAATGGTTCTGGAAAAACATCAATTTTAAGAATTTTATTAGCTTTTTTACAGAAAGAAATTAGTTATTTTGAAAATTTAATTTTTGATGAAATAATTTTAATGTTTAATAATAATAGATATACAATAAAAAAAGAAAACGGAAAATTATTGTATAGTACAAATACTAAAAATGAAATTTTTTTATGTGAAAGTAAAAAAGAGGAAACTCAGCAAATTAAAGAGGAATTATTAAAATGCAGTGAGAAGTTAAAAAATATGGAAAAGGATGTAGAAAAATATAATAAAAAAATATCTGAAAATAAAAAAATATCTGAAAATAAACAAGTTGAATTAAAAACATTGGAAAATAAACTAAAAGAATTAGAAAAAAATAAAAAGAATGTTTCAAATGAAGAAATTTTGAAGAAGATAGAAATAAATTTAAAAAAAATGAATTTAATAGGGGAAGTATTAAAAGTTCATGAAGAGTTAAACGATATTATATTAAAGAAAAGTGAAAAAAATTCAAGAATAAATAGTTTAAGATTAGAAATGCAAAATTTGAGTTTAAATTTAAGAAAAGAAGAATTTGAAAAAAATAAAATAATGCTAGAAAATATGGAAAAAATATTTTTTGATTTTGAACCTAAAATTTTTTCAATAGGCATAGATGAAAAATATGATTTAAAAAGATTTGAGGAAATGTTTGAAAAATTAGTAAATAATAAAGAAACTTCAAAATTAAAAGAAAAAATGTTATATAGTTTATCACCAATAGAAAAGATTTCAAATATTTTAAACGATAAAATACAATCTTATTTAAAAGAAATAAATAAAGAAAGCAAAGAAGAAAATGTAAATAAAACTTCTGATGAAACTCTTAAAGAAATAAAAGAATTTGAAAAACTTATAAATTTATTTTTAAAAGAAGCATACAAAAAATTGACTTTTAATGAAAAAGAAGCTAAATTTGAAATAGAAATATTGAATAAAGAAAAACAAAGTGTATGTAATTTATCTACAGAAAACTTGACTATTTTATCTTCAGGAGAACAACAAATATTTATATTAGCTACGACCTTATTTTTTGCTTTAAGTGATAATTCAATTATATTAATAGATGAACCTGAAAAATCAATGCACGTAGAATGGCAAAAGAATTTTATGAAAGCATTAAAACAAATTATGAAAAAATTTAAGAACATTCAAATTATTTTAGCAACACACTCTATAGATATGTTAGAAGAGGAAGACAGAGAAAATTTTATACCAATTTTTCCATATAATCTTGATGGAGAAGAACTATAATGAAAAATCCTATAGAATATTATGATAAGCCAAGAAAACAGAACAATAGAGATAAATTTTATTTTGGACTGAGAAAAATACACATATATATAGAGGACAGCGGGAAAAAATTTGGTTATAAACTTTTATTTGAAAAACTAGGAATGGAAGATTTTGAATGCTTTGATATTTCAGATGGTAAAAGAGGGGTAATAAATCATTATTTAAAAATTGAAAATGAAATTAAATCTAATTCAGAAGTAAGATATATATTTTTATTAGATAAAGATTTTGATGATAAATGTATACATCACAATAATAAAAGATTAGAAGGACATAGTTTTGAGGAATTAAAAAAGCATAAAAATTTTGTTATTTGGAAAAAATATTGCATAGAAAACTATTTATCAGCTTTAGATTTAGTAATAAAAACTGTAGAAATTTTATGTTGTAAAGAAATAAATAAAAAAGAATATAAAAATAAATATTTAGACTTACGTTTAAAAGTACTAGACTTAACTAAATTTTATTATTTTAGTTCGTATTTTGATTTAAATTTAGAATATAATATTAATAGATATTTTAGTAAAGAAGAATTAATTTTGAAAGATGAAGAAAAAAATAAAATAGAGGAGAAGTTGTTTAATGGATTTTTATCTAAAAAAGATACCTATGAGGAATATAAAAATAAAAATTATGATGAAGTTTTTAAAAAATTAAGTAAAGTATTAGATGCAAAATATGATATTCATGGAAAAGAATTTTTAAAAGGGATTATAATGTTAAATAAAAATTTTTTGAAAAAAGATTGGAAAGAAAGTTATTCTTTAGATATATTTACAGTGCAATTAATAAATAATATTGATCAGTGTAAAGAAATTTGTGAAGAGATAAGAAATGAATTGAAAGTTATGTAATACTGTGAATTTTTTTAGTTGCTGAAAAGGAGAAAATTATTATGAAAAAATTAATAAAATTTTTATCTGTTTTTATTCCAAATAAAAAGTTAAGGCATAAATTTAGAGGAAAGTATGCTCAATATATATTGCAGAAAGAATTAAGTTATATTGAATCTGAAGAAGGAAAAAAGAATTAGAAAAAATAGAAAAAGAATTTCCTAAAGTTTTATCCATAAAAGAAACTGTAAATGAAATAATAAATGATAAAAAATCTATTTGTAGGTTCGGAGATGGAGAATTAAATTTACTTTTAGAAAATAAAAAATCAACTAATATTTTTCAAGAAAGAAGTGATAAGTTAAAAAATAGATTAGTTGAAGTAATAAATTCAGAAGATGAAAATATTTTAATTTGTATTTCTCCTTTTAAAAATGTGTTTTGCAAGTTTTTTTAGCAGCAGAAGTGAACTTTTAAAGAGCACCACCT
>OGXP01002881.1_pt1 | contig 10132 bp, 8 predicted proteins | sample 1576351 | NCBI WGS metagenome assembly OGXP01 (sample SAMEA3541517, study PRJEB24748) | human gut metagenome | biome: human gut; feature: human-associated habitat; material: faeces | place: China | collected 2012
GGGGAGGAGGAACCTTTCTCCAGAAAGGTTCCTCCTCCCCTCCCCAATTCTCTCCCTTCCTACTGCGCCGTCGTCACCGCGGGCTCGTGATGGCGGCGGAGGGACTCGATAAGGGAGGGGCAGTCGCTCTTGTCCCAAATGGCGTCCTCGGGCGCGTCGAGGGCAATGGGGAGCACCTCGTCCACATGGTCCACCAGCTCAATGCGCAGCGTTTGGAGAATTTCGTCAGGCACTTCCTTGAGATCCTTGGCGTTGTCGCGCGGGATGATCACGGTCGCCATCTCGGCGCGGCTGGCGGCGAGAAGCTTTTCACGCAGACCGCCGATGGGCAGCACGCGCCCGCGCAGGGTAACTTCGCCGGTCATGGCCACGTCATGCCGCACGGGGATGCCGAGCAGGGCGGAAACAAGGCTCGTGGTGATGGCGATGCCCGCCGAGGGGCCGTCCTTGGGGGTCGCGCCTTCGGGGAAGTGCGTGTGGATGTCGATCTCGCTGTGGAAATCGGGCTTGAGCCCGAGTGCTGCGGCCCGGGAACGCACGTAGGAAAGCGCCGCCTTCGCGGACTCGCTCATGACTTCGCCGATCTTGCCGGTGGTGGCCACATTCCCCTTGCCGGGCATGATCACCGTTTCCACATTGAGCAGCACGCCGCCCACGCCCGTATAGGCCAGACCGTTGACCACGCCGACCTTGGGTGACTTTTCGTTCTCGTCCATGCGGTACTTCTTCACGCCGAGATAGCTTTCCAGATCCTCCGGCGTAATGGTCACGCACTGGTCGAGGTTGTCCTCTTCCACCAGCTTGATCGCGGTTTTGCGGCACAGCGCGCCGATTTCGCGTTCAAGGCTGCGGACCCCGGCCTCGCGCGTGTAGGAACGGATGACCTCGGTGAGCGTCTCCTCGGGCAGGGAGATGTTCCCGGGCTTGAGGCCATGCTCCTTGATCTGGCGCGGCAGGAGGAAGTCACGGGCGATGTGTTTTTTCTCTACTTCGAGGTAGCTGGAAAGCTCAATGATTTCCATACGGTCCTGAAGCGGGGCGGGGATATTGTGCAGCGAGTTCGCCGTGGTGATGAAGAACACCTTCGACAGATCGTAGTCGATGTCGAGGTAGTGGTCGTTGAACGTCTTGTTCTGCTCGGGGTCGAGCACCTCCAGCAGGGCGGACGCGGGATCGCCCCGGTAATCGGAGCTCATCTTGTCGATTTCATCGAGGCAGAACAGCGGGTTGCTGGACTTGGCGCGCTTGAGGGCCATGATGATCTTGCCGGGCATGGCGCCCACGTAGGTGCGCCGGTGGCCGCGGATTTCGGCTTCGTCGCGCACGCCGCCGAGGGACAGGCGCACGTATTCGCGCCCCGTGGCCGTGGCGACGGAGCGGGCCAGCGAGGTCTTGCCCACGCCGGGAGGCCCGACGAGGCAGAGGATGGGACCTTTGAGCGCGTTGGTGAGCTTCTGGACGGCGAGGAACTCAAGGATGCGCTGCTTGGGCTTCTCAAGGCCGAAATGGTCGGCGTCGAGGATGGCGCGGGCCTCGGGAATGTCGATGCTGGTTTCCCGCATGTCATTCCACGGCAGTTCCAGAATCCAGTCCACATAGTTGCGGACGATGGCGTATTCGGCGGAGGCCGGGGCCATCATGCGCAGCTTCTTGAGCTCGGACATACCCTTTTCACGGGCTTCCTCAGGCATGTTCTTGGCCTTGAGCATCTGCTCAAGCTCCGCGATCTCGGCCTGCGGATCGTCTTCGCGGCCCATTTCCTTGTTGATGGCCTTGATCTGCTCAGAAAGATAGTATTCCCGCTGGTTTTTATCCATCTGGTCTTTGACGCGGCTCTTGATGCGCCGTTCCATCGAGACCCGTTCCATCTCGGTATTCAGGAACTCGTAAACTTTTTCAAGGCGCTGTCCGGGATCGGCCAGCTCCAGCGCTTCCTGCTTTTTGGGGTATTCGATCTTGAGCAGGGGGAGGATGGTGTCGGCGAGCTGTCCGGGATCGCGCAGGGCGGAGACGGCGGAAAGGATCTCCGGAGTGAGTTTTTTGTTGGTATGGGCGTATTCCGCGAGGATTTCCTTTGTGGCCCGTACCAGCGCTTCGGTTTCCGGGCCGTCATTGCGCATGATGGGCAACGGCGTGACCACGACCTTGGGGAAGGCATCCGTCCCGAACGGGTTTTCCTGATCTTCGGGCGTCAGAGGCCGCCAGCTGATGCGGTACAGGCCCTCGAAGAGCACCTTGATCGGGCCTTCAGGCAGCCTCATGTACTGGAGCACGCGCCCGACCACACCAACGGCATAGAGATCCGCCGGATCGGGCTTTTCCAGTTCGGGTTCGCGCTGCGTCACGAGGCAGATGCGCTTGCCGTAGTCGTTCACGGCGCTTTCGATGGCCTTGATCGAGGCTTCGCGGCCCACGAGGAGGGGCATGATCGAGTGCGGCGACATGACCACCTCCCGCAAGGGCATGAGCGGAAGCTCGAATCCCTCCAGTGTTGCATTGCTGGTGATGGTGTCGTTCGTTTCGTTCATGCTTGCTCCTTTAGAAGGTAACGGAACCGGGGAGGGGAGAAGGAATCCTTCTGAAGAAGGGATTCCTTCCCCCCTCCTCTCATCTTCCCAAGGCTTTTAACGGCCCCTAGCCCGGCTTCGTATGCCGCGACGGGCCGTATGGAACTCTTTATATTGCAACAGGAAACGCCTGCCGCGCTCCCTCCCCGCCAGCCGAAAGTTTTTGGAAGGGATGGGGGGGGCGTGGGGGGAAGGGAGAACCCTTTTCCAAAAGGGTTTCCCTTCCCCCCACATTCTTTTCTGCAAACCTTACGAAGCGATGTGCGCTTCGGTGTCGTAGATGTACAGCGGCGGGGCCTTCTTTTCGATGACCGCGTCGTTGATCACGCACTCCTTCACGCCGGGCATGGAAGGAAGCTGATACATGATGTCGAGCATGACGCTTTCCATGACGTTGCGCAGGCCGCGCGCGCCGGTCTTGCGCTCGATGGCCCTGTGGGCGATGGCGCGCAGGGCGTCGGAGGTGAAGCGCAGGGTCACGTTGTCGAGCTCGAACAGCTTCTGGTACTGCCGGGTGAGGGCGTTCTTGGGCTCGGTCAGGATACGGACGAGGTCGTCCTCGCCGAGATCGTCCACGTGCGTCAGGACCGGGATACGGCCCACGAATTCGGGGATGAGCCCGAACTGCACGAGGTCGGCGGGATGCACCTGTTCGAGGAGCTCGCCGAGGGTGCGCTCCTTTTTGGTCTCCACCTTGGCCCCGAAGCCCATGCTGCCGCCGCGCATACGCTGCTCGACGATTTTGTCCAGGCCGATGAACGCCCCGCCCACGATGAACAGGATGTTCGAGGTGTCCATGCGGATGAATTCCTGCTGCGGGTGCTTGCGGCCGCCTTTGGGAGGAATGTTGGCTTCCGTACCTTCGATGATCTTGAGCAGCGCCTGCTGGACGCCTTCGCCGGATACGTCGCGGGTGATGGACGGGCCGTCGGCCTTACGGGAGATCTTGTCGATTTCGTCGATGTAGATGATCCCCTTGCGGGCCGCTTCAAGGTCGTAGTCGGCATTCTGAAGCAACTGGACCAGAATGTTTTCCACGTCTTCGCCCACATACCCGGCCTCGGTCAGCGTGGTGGCGTCCGCGATGGCGAACGGCACGCGCAGGACGCGGGCCAGCGTCTTGGCGAGGAGCGTCTTGCCGCTTCCGGAGGGGCCGACAAGCAGGATGTTGCTCTTTTCGAGCTCCACATCGTCGCTGCCCCTGAGGGCGTCGGCATAGAAGACGCGCTTGTAGTGGTTGTGCACCGCCACGGCGAGGATCTTCTTGGCCTCATCCTGCCCGATGACGTATTCGTCGAGGCGGGCCTTGATTTCCTGCGGGGTGAGCAGGCGTTCGTCTTCGCGGACCTGCTCGATGGCGTTCTGAGCCATCATTTCGTTGCAGGAGGCGATGCATTCGTCGCAGATGTGCACGCCGTCCGGCCCGGAGACGAGCTGGTTCGCCTGCGTTTCGGTTTTGCCGCAGAAAGAGCAGCGGGGTTCGTTCGGGGGAGTGGTATTGGGCATCTCTCTTCCTATTCGGACTTTTCGGCGAGGAGGTCACGGCGGGAGGCGAGAACCTTGTCCACCAGACCATAGGCCTGCGCCATTTCGGCGGTCATGAAGTTGTCGCGTTCGGTATCCTGGGCGATCTTTTCGATGGGCTGGCCGGTATGCTTCGCCAGCAGCCCGTTGAGGGTCTCGCGCATACGCAGGATCTCGCGGGCATGGATGTCGATGTCGGTGGCCTGTCCCTGGAATCCGCCGAGGGGCTGGTGGATCATCACCTGGCTGTTGGGCAGGGCGTAGCGCATACCCTTCTGGCCCGCGCTGAGGAGGAAGGCTCCCATGCTGGCGGCGCGGCCCATGCACACGGTGGCGATGGGCGGGGTGATGTAGTTCATGGTATCGTAGATGGCCATGCCCGCCGTGACGGAGCCGCCGGGACTGTTGATGTAGAGATAAATCTCTTTTTCCGGGTCCTGCGATTCGAGGAAAAGCAGCTGGGCGCAGATGAGGGACGCCACCGCGTCGTTGACCTCGGAGCCGAGGAGCACGATGCGGTCTTTCAGCAGGCGGGAAAAAATATCATAAGCGCGTTCGGTGCGGCCCGACGTTTCGACGACGATGGGCACCGTCATATCAAGAATATCTTGCATACTGTCTCCATATGATAATTGGGCATCAGGGCTTTCCCCGTCAGATAAGCACGATTGCGCCGTTGTCTCGGGATGAAGCCATAAAAACGGGAAATAGCACAGGGCCACCATACAATAAAGAGGGGAGTGCGGACACTCCCCTCTCCTTATTTTTCCAAAAAAGCGGGCGGAAAACGGACTAGTCCGCGTTCTTGGTCTCGCTCAGGCTCACGGCGGGGACTTCGTTGATCTTCGCCTTGCTGTAGACCATTTCCAGAGCCTTGTCAGCGAGGATGCGGTCGCGCAGTTCATAGATCAGGCCGCTCTTGTGATAGGCTTCGCTGACCTTCTTGTAGTCCTGCTGGGCGCGCATGGCCATGCCGTAGATGGCCATTTCCACTTCCTGATCGTTGACGGTGATGTTTTCCTTCTGGGCGAGGGCCATCAGGAACACCTGGGGACGCAGGGTTTCGAGGGCTTCCTTCTTGGCTTCTTCGCGCTTTTCTTCCTGAGCCTGGTCCTTGCGGAGGTCGTCGAGGCCCATGCGCTGGAGCTTCATGGCCTGTTCCTGCACCACGCGCTCGACGCGGGCGTTCAGCATGGAATCGGGGATTTCGAAAGAAACCTTTTCAAGGAGGCCGTCGATGAGCTTCTTCATGGCTTCGCTGCGGGCGGCCTGAGCCTTCGTGGCGGAAACGTGCTCGACGATGGAGGCCTTCATCTTTTCCAGGCTTTCCTGGCCGACCTTCTGAGCGAACTCCTCGTTCACTTCGGGCTTCTGGCTGGTCTGGATCTTGTTCACCTTGATGGTGAAGATGACGGTCTTGCCGGCCAGCGGCTTGTGGGGGTAGTCGGCGGGGAAGTTCACGGGGCCGGTCTTTTCTTCGCCGGCCTTGGCGGTCTTCACGAGGGCTTCGAAATCGGGGAGGGCCTGGCCCTGGCCGAGGGCCACGCCGAAGTTTTCGCCCTGCACGTCGTCGATCTTGTTGCCTTCCTCATCGGTGCCGGAGTAGTCGACATCCACGGTGTCGCCGTCCTGAGGCAGGCGATCTTCGGTCACTTCGGTAAGTTCCGCCATGCGGCCGCGGAGGTTTTCAATGATTTCGTTCACGTCGTCGTCGGACACGTCGGCCTTGGCCTGATCGACTTCGAGGTTGGGGAACTCGATTTCGGGCAGCACGTCGAAGGTGACGTTGCACTTGAATTCGGTATCGCGGGCGAAGGCGTCATGGTTGTCCATTTCCATGCTGGAAACGGGGGTCAGGCCGGATTCCTTGAGGGTCTTCTGGAGGAGGCCGTTGATCTCGTCCTGTGTGGCGCGGGCGTACACGTCTTCGCCGAAGCGCTTTTCCACTACGGACGCGGGGACTTTACCCTTACGGAAGCCGGGCAGGGACAGATCCTTCTGGAAGCCCTTGACGGCGGTGTTGATAGCGGCGTTCACATCATCCGCGGTCAGGGTGAAGGCGATCTTTTTCCGGGTAGGGGAAAGGTTTTCAACGACAAATTCCATGGGGATTCCCTCCTTAGGGGAGCCGACCTGCTCAAGGGCGGACGGACGAACTTTTTATCAATCAAAACACGAGGTTTATGAATGCACCGGAAGGCTTTCTGGTGCGAGAGGGGGGAGTTGAACCCCCACGGAAATCCGCTGGATTCTAAGTCCAGTGCGTCTACCAATTCCGCCACTCTCGCCAGTCGGCACACAAAGGAGGGACTCTACTGCGAAATCCCAAAAATCGCAAGTTCCATCCTGTTCAGGTGGGGTTAGGTGGTACGGGAGAGGGCCGCCGCTTCGTCCTCATACTCCTTCAGCTTCCTGTAGAGCGTGGCGACGCCGATGCCGAGGGCGGCGGCAGCGGCTTTCTTTCCGGGCGTGTCGTCCCCGCAGCGGCGGACGGCGTCCAGAATGGCGTTGCGTTCCAGATCGCGGAGCGGGGTGATCCCGCCGGGCGGGAGGGGGGCGGAGGGTGAAGGCGCGGAAGAGGGCAAGGCCCCGCGCACGGAGGCGGGGAGCATGTCAGGATGCAGGACCCCGCCGGACGGGGCCATGTTGACCATAAACTCCATCACATTCTCGAACTCGCGCACGTTGCCGGGCCACGGGTAGGCGGAGAGGGCCGCGGGCATGTCCGGGCCGAGCGACGGGACCGGCTTGTTGAACCGGGCACTGTAGCGGGCGAGGAAATGGGAGGACAACAGCTCGATGTCGCCGTGGCGATCGCGCAGGGGAGGCACCTGCAGCGGGATCACGTTCAGGCGGTAGAAGAGATCCTCGCGGAAACGGCCTTGGCGCACCGCTCCGGCAAGATCTTCGTTCGTCGCCGCGATAATACGGATATCCACCTCAATGAGCCGGTTGGAGCCGAGGCGGGTGAAGGCCCGTTCCTGCAGGACGCGGAGCAGCTTCACTTGCAGGTAGAGCGGCATGGTGCTGATTTCGTCGAGGAACAGCACGCCCTTGTGGGCCAGCTCGAATTTGCCGATGCGCCCCTTGGCGCTCGCTCCGGTGAACGCGCCGCCCGTGTAGCCGAACAGCTCGCTTTCGAGCAGGGCGTCGGGGATGGCCCCGCAGTTGATGCCGATGAAGGGCTTGTCCCGGCGGCCGCTGGCGGCGTGGATGGCCCGGGCGACGAGTTCCTTGCCGGTGCCGGATTCGCCGGTGACGAGGACCGTGGACGTGGAGCCCGCGATCTGGCGGATTTGATCTTTCAGCTGGAGCATGGCGGGCGAGCGCCCGATGAGGTTTTCGACGCCGGAAAGGGCGTCCCCGAGGGAAGAGACGCGATCCGCCATGCGCGGCAGGGACTCGAAGGTGAAGACCGTGGCAAAATGGTAGTCCGACGGCACGAGCGGGGTCATCTGGCCCATGAGCGTGTGCTTGCGACTCCGGGCGGTGACCACGAATTCCTCGAGATCCGAAAAGGATTCCCCGGTCCGTTTGAACTGCACGTCCGTGGGCAGGCCGTCGTCCTTGAGCCCGAGATCCCGGCGGGCGATGTCGTTCAGATAGGAAATGCCGCCCTTGGCGTTGAAGATGACGATGCCCCGGCTGTTGATTTCGAGAATCCGCAGCATGATGTCGAGGAATGACCGGGCGCGGAGCAGGTCGGCGTGGTCGTGGAGCTTGTGCAGGATGAATTCCGCGCAGCGCTCGATGAACTGGACGTACACGTCCTTGTGCCCGAGGACACGGGCGCGGTCCTCGTCGGTGGAGCAGACGAGCCCGATGACGCCGAGCACGTCGCTGCCGTCGATGATGGGCGTGCTGATGGAAAGGGTTTCGCGACAGAGGTCGCGCCCCGGGCAGCGGGTGCAGATGAAATGCTCGCGGGGCGTCTCCATGACGAACGAGCGCCGGATGCGCATGACGTGGCGGTAGGTTTCGCCCTCGGCGCGGATGTTTTCCCCGACCCCGGAGGCATAGAGGCCCGTCCCGGCGAGGCGGTTCAGGCCCGCGTCCACGACTTCCACGTCCACGCCGACCACGCGGGCGATGAGTTCCGCATAGTCGGCCACCGTATCCCGGATGTCCAGCAGCATGGGCATTCAGGCTATCCAGATGACGTTGGCCTGACGCCCGCAGATCCCGTCCCGGCGGTAGGAGAAGAAGCTGTCCGGCATGGACGCCGTGCACAGATCGAGGCCGAAGATGCCTTCGTCCGGCAGGCCCGCCTCCAGCAGCTGATCGCGGGTCAGCCGCCAGAGGTTCATGGTCTTGTCGCGGGCGTTGAACCAGTTGGCGAAATCGGGGCCCCATTCCTTGCCGTAATTGACGAATTCCGAGCGCTGCGGGCCGAGGCTCGGGCCGCGCACGGCGAGCAGATCGCGGGCGTCGAGGCCGTAGCGCCCGCAGAAGGCCGCGATGCCGGACTGGAGGAAACGCAGGCGGTTGCCGCGCCAGCCGATGTGGAAGGCCGCGATGTGGCGCCCTTCCTTGTGCGCGACGAGGACGGGCTGGCAGTCGGCGGTCTTGATGATCAGGCCGATGCCGGGTTTGTCCGTGGCAAGGCCGTCCCCTTTGGGAAAGGCGGGCGGCTCCACGAACCGCTCCAGCGGCGAGGGCGGGGGATCGAAAACGAGCGTATCGCCGTGGATCTGATCGAGCTCGGCGATTTCGGCAACCTCAAGAGATGCGGCGAGATCCAGCCGGTTGGCCGAGACGCGCAAGGGATCGTCCCCTACCGTATAGGCGATGTTCCCGCCCCCATAGGGCCCTTCCGAAACGCCCCAGTCGCGGGTCTGGAAGGCGCAGCGGACGCCCGGGACGCCGGGAAAGGCGAAGGGGATGAAGCTCAGAGCCATATGAGTTCCTTTTCGGTAGCGTAACCGTGCATGGGGATGTCCAGAGGCCCGGCGGGAAATGCGGCGAGCTGGAAGGAGTGGACCAGCGCCAGCCGCTTCGCGCCGCCCCAGCCGGGCAGGGCGAGCAGGCGGTCGTAGAAGCCCTTGCCGTACCCGAGGCGCGTCCCGGCGGGGCTGATGCCCACGGCGGGGACCAGAATCAGATCCGGCAGCCGAAGAGACGCATCCGTCCCGGAAGGCGGGACGAAGGTTCCGGCGGCGTCCTGCTCCCATCCCGTGCGGGGCAGGGGTACGCACGCGGGGCCGGGCTCGGAGAGGCCGAAGGCGCCGGGCGTCAGTTCATCATAGCCCCGGCACAGGACGAATTCCATGATTCCTTCGCCCTCGCTCGGCGGGAGGCAGCGGGGCAGGAGCACCTGTTTGCCTTCGGCCCACGCACGTCTGATAATTTCATCGGTGGAGATTTCGTTCCGCACGGCGATATACATGGCGACCGTACGGGCGTCGCGCCACTCGGGGAGGGCGAGGACACGCCGCTGGACGGCGGCGGAATGGCGTTCCCAATCGGCGGGGGCAAGGGCTTTGCGGGCGCGTATCAGCTCGGAACGCAAGACATTTCTGTCCGTGACGGCGTGGCCGGAGGGCGTACCCGTCACGGAAGGGGAGGTCGGGGGAAGGGACATGGCGCACCTTTGTCAAACCTGAAACAATAGGTTAGGGTACGAAAGATCAGTGAAGTGGAATCCCTTGCAGGGAAAGGCAAGCCGGTATACCCTGCAACCCCAACAGTACAAGGAAGTTGCCGACATGCCAAGCGCCCAGCCTCTTTCGTCCTTTGCGGTCCCCGCTTCCGGAACTTCCGGTGCGGCGGCCCCGTCCTCCGGGGTCCGCACATGGATCGTCATGGGCGATCTTCACGACAAGGCCGCCCGGCTTGGCGAAATCCAGGGGCTGGAAGAGGCCGACGGCATCATCGTCACCGGCGATCTGACCGTCACCGGCGGCGCGGCGCAGGCCCGCAATGTGCTTGAGAAGCTCACCCGCTACAATCCCGTCATTTACGCGCAGATCGGCAACATGGATCGCGCCGAAGTCACGGACTGGCTTGCCAAGCAGGGATGGAATACCCATTTATGCGTACGT
>OGXP01002884.1_pt1 | contig 10116 bp, 8 predicted proteins | sample 1576351 | NCBI WGS metagenome assembly OGXP01 (sample SAMEA3541517, study PRJEB24748) | human gut metagenome | biome: human gut; feature: human-associated habitat; material: faeces | place: China | collected 2012
AGAGCACCATATGTTGTATAATCAGTTCAGAACAAAAAAGACAGTAATTCCTGAAGTGTTCGACAACCTTACCCATTTTGAACCTACATTACTGACTAAGGGATTCCTATATCTGCTGGCAGATGTCAGGCCTCCACAGAGTGGAAGGCAGAAGCCTGCATGCGGTTGCCCACCTAGCTTTGCTAGGCGTCAATAAGTAAGAACGGCACATTCGGGATTACAAAAGAGAAATAAGCAGCGAGAAATCGCTGCTTTCTTTACTTTACGAAGGAGACCAGGTTTTCTGCGGGAAGAAAATTCGCGGGCGTTTCTTGCAAAAGAAAGTCAGGTCCGCTATACTGTACAGGAGAGAAACCGGAGATCCGCGTAATTGTTTGGAGGAATGACTAGACTATGAAAGACAACAACGCAAAACGGTATATTTACTGGGGGCTTACGGCTGTCTGCGTCATTGCTGTGTGTATTGTATTCTGGTACTGCATCAGAGAGTGGAAGAATGTAAGCGGCTTTTTAGGCAGGCTGCGTTCCATCGCGTCGCCGATTATCTACGGAGCCATACTGGCTTATCTGATCAGCCCGGTTTATAACAGAGTGTCCAGGGCAGTCCTTAAGATTCTGCCTGCGAAGATGAAAAGCGAAAAGCACAGACAGACCATCGCCAAGTCCATGGGAACGATCGCCAGCCTGTTTGTGATTCTGGCCGTCGTGTCAGGACTGATTCAGCTGATTATCCCACAGGTTCTGGACAGCTTAAGAGGAATTCAGGAGTCGTTTCCTATCTATCTTCAGAACCTGTACGCGTGGATTCAGAAGCTGTTAGCCGACAACCGGGAGATTGAAACCATCGTGATCCAGAATATTCAGACAGCGGTGGAGATGACGGAAGGATGGCTGCAGAACGCTTTTACGAGATTTGATATGAAGCGGCTTCTGGACTTTCTGACAGGCGTGTCGAGCAGTATCTTCGTTCTGATTAATTTTGTGAAAAACTGGCTGATCGGCCTGATTGTCATGGTCTATCTGCTGAATATTAAGGATCATCTGATCACCCAGGCGAAAAAAATTGTTTACGGATGCTTAAGCGTCCGCTGGGCGAACCATGTGATTGAGGAGATGCGGTTTGTCCACAGGATGTTCGGCGGCTTTATTATCGGAAAGATTCTGGACTCCCTGATTATCGGCGTGATCTGCTTTGTGGGAACGAGTCTGCTCCACATCCCTTACGCGCTGCTTGTCAGCGTAATTGTGGGAGTGACCAATGTGATTCCGTTCTTCGGACCATTTATCGGGGCCATCCCAAGCGGCATTTTAGTGCTTCTGGTAAGCCCGATCCAGTGTCTCGTTCTGCTGATATGGATCCTGGTTCTGCAGCAGTTTGACGGCAATATTCTGGGACCGAAAATTCTCGGAAACTCTACCGGCCTCGCAAGCTTCTGGGTGCTGTTCTCCATTCTGATCTTCGGAGGCCTGTTCGGATTTGTGGGAATGATTATCGCAGTTCCCGGCTTTGCCGTTATCTATGATCTGGTCAATAAGGCGGTCAACCACTCCCTGCGCATGAAGAGGCTGTCGCTGAAGACTGCGGACTATGAGGGACTTGATTACATTGACGAGGAGAAAAAGACCTATATTAAGTCGAAGGAATAGTACGGCTGTGCAGAAGGGTATGATGCAGCAAAGGATAGGAGAATCCATGAAGTCAAAGAAAATGCTTTACTGGACCGGCGCCATTGCCGCCGCCGTAGTCCTGTTGATCATATTGATTGTAACGCTCGATAAAAACGGCAACTATGTTTCCAGGGCGCTGGCCGGAAAAGCCATGGCTCTGGGCATGACAGATCGGGAGATCTGCGAGGAGGGGGGGGATGAGAACGAATCCTTCTTTCCAGCCTCGGCCAAGGGGCAGTGGTATGTGAAATATCTGGACTATCTGATTGGAAACGAATACATAGAGCTGCCAAAAGAGCTGAAAGAGGAAGATATGGAGGATTTTGCCGCTGGCGCGCTGACCTACGGGGAGGCGGCATTCGCGGCTGAAAAGGTAGAAAAGGGACTTTCCAAGGCATTAAACATTTCTAAAAAAAAGTACGGGGATCCCATGCCCAAGGAGGAGTGGTGGCTGTTTTACGAAACCTTCCTCAAGAAGGCAGATCAGGAAAGAAAGGTTCAGAGAAAGAATCTTGTGCTCTACGGAACCCCGGCCAACGTGGAGGGAGCGGGAACCTGGACCGCCTACACAAGCGAGGGGGCCCTGGAGTTCGAGGGCCTGTCCCTGGACTCCTATATTGACCGGGAGATTCAGGTATGGGTCCGGGGAACGGATATCATCCGTGTGGAAAAAGAGATTTCAGACAAAGTCGTTTATAAGAACGCCTGGCTGGTTCCGGCAGACGGAAAGATGGAGGTCTACATTGGAGACATTATGAGAAGCTTTCCGCTGGAATCGGCGGTGAAGGAGGAGACCGGCGGCGTTCTGGCCGACGTGTCCCTCACAGGGGGAAAGATTAAGAAGCTCTCTCTGAAAAAAGATATCATCCAGGGCAAGGTACTGGCCGTCAGAGACAATGCCATTGAGATTGAGGGCTATGGAAATGTGGCTGTCGCAGATGATTTCAAGGTGTACAAGACATATGGCACGGTGCGGGAGGCCAGGAAAAAGGATATTTTAGTAGGCTACGACATCCAGAATTTCGTAGTGGAAGATAAGAGAATCTGCGCCGCCCTTCTGGTGAAGAGCTTTGACGCCAGAAATATCCGGGTGCTTCTCATGGATACAGGCTTCAAATCTATTTTTCACGATACGGTGACGCTGAAATGCCAGGTGCCCATGAAGGTAACTCTGGACGACTATGAGTTTACCGTGGAAGCGGGGGAGAAGTTTACGATTTTTGACGGAGACGAGCGGCTGAGGCGGGCAGACAGACGGTTTATTGTAGAGCCGGAGGATCCGACACAGTCGATCTATGTGACCACCCTGGAGAGGGGGCAGGGCACTCCAGCCTACCAGGGCAGTCTGGAGATCAGCCAGGAGAAGGAGGGACTTCTGCTTCTCAATGATCTGGATGTGGAGGATTACCTGACAAAGGTGGTGCCCAGCGAGATGCCGTCCTCCTATGAGATGGAGGCGCTGAAGGCGCAGGCAGTCTGCGCCAGAACCTATGCGTACCGTCAGATTAAGGCCAACGCTTACAGCCGGTACGGCGCTCATGTGGATGACAGCACCAATTATCAGGTGTACAACAATACGGTTTCCAGTGAGCGGACGGACGCGGCGGTGAAGGAAACCTGCGGCCAGATGGTGTTTTACGGGGATAAGGCGGCTGAGACCTACTATTTTTCCACCTCCTGCGGCCATACCACAGACGGAACGATATGGGGAGCGGATCAGAGCGCTGTTCCGTATCTGAAGGGAGTAGCCCTGACGGATGGCCGAACCGTTATGAAGGAATTGAAGGATAATGATTCCTTTGAGACATTTATCAAGGATAAGAAGGTGAAAACCTACGATTCTTCCTTCCCTATGTACCGGTGGGAGACCAAGTTTACAAACCGGGATTTGGAGAAAAAGGTGAGCGGCATTGGAGAGATTCAGGCAGTCTTCGTGACAGAGCGGGGAACCGGCGGAATCGCCAAAAAGCTTAAAATCTACGGAAGCGAGGGGGAGAAAATCGTCAGCGGCGAGAGCCAGATCAGAAGTATTCTGGGAGACGAATCCCTGGTATATCGGAAAAACGATGGGAAAACCCAGACTGGCTGGAGCAGTATGCCCAGCGCTTACATTGCCATAGACGAGACAGCCAGAGACGAGGAAAGCGGCCTTCGGACCTTCACCGTATGGGGCGGAGGCTACGGCCACGGCGTAGGCATGAGCCAGAACGGCGCCCAGCAGATGGCCAGAGAGGGAAACGATTACAAGGATATCCTGACCTTCTTCTATGAGGGGGCCGAGGTAAGAGAAGAAGAATAGTATAATTTAAGAAGAGGAAACATTTTCCTGCTCCGCTTTAAGCTGCACAAAATGTCTCCTCTTTTTTCTTTTTCTTTTATTTTCTGTACAGGTAGACGGGAAGGCCGTCTTCCATGATACGGGCGGGCTCTCCTTTGATGAGCGGAAGAGCGTAGGTTAAGAATTCCGGGCTGATATTGGTGCCGTTATCTGTAATCCACTCTCTGGGGAAGGTCTTTTCCTGGTTGCAGACCTGATTGACGTCTACCAGAGAACAGGAAAGGCGGTATTCTGCGCCATCCTCTCTGACAAAAGCTACCATCATGCCGGTAGATCCGTTTAAGGCGGCCTGAACGCCTGCAGAGCCTGCCATGGCGGCTTCCTCGATATCTGCTGCCGAGACAGTCATGCCGGAGCAGCGCTGGCATACGTTCAGTTCCACGGAACGCACCTTTACATGAAGCTGCTGGCGGATGAAATTCTCCAGAATTTTTCCGCAGCCAGTCAGCATTTTATGGCCGAAGGTATCGATCTGGGCTTCGTTGGAGTATTCGCAGATAAAGGTTCCGCTGGCGTCGGAGATTCCCTCGGACACACAGACAACTACGTTTGGATTTTTCTTAAAAGCGGCTTCCAGATCTGCGGCAAACTGCTCCAGGGAAAAATCGGATTCCGGCAGATAGATGAGAAGGGGATTGTCGTTCTCATGCTTTCTGGCCAGGACGCCTGCGGCGGTGAGCCATCCGGCGTGGCGGCCCATCAGCTCTATGATAGTGACGGATTTCTGCTGGTAGACAGACGCGTCCAGCGCGATTTCACGGACCATGGAAGCTGCATACTTGGCGGCGCTTCCAAAACCGGGCGTGTGATCCGTCATAATTAAATCGTTGTCAATGGTTTTCGGCACGCCGATGACGCGGATACCGCTTTTTACAGCCGCAGCGTAGCGGGACAGCTTGCTTACGGTATCCATGGAGTCGTTGCCGCCAATGTAGAAAAAGTATCCGATATTTAAGGCTTCAAATTTTCTGAACAGAGTCCGGTACACCTCTGAATTTAAGTCCTCCGGCAGCTTAAAACGGCAGGAACCCAGATAGGCGGCGGGAGTCAGCTTTAAAAGCTCCAGTTCCCGGCTTCCAAGAGTATGGGACAAATCCAGGTAATGATCGGCCAGGAATCCCTCGATTCCATTCACCATGCCGTAGACCGTATCGATCTCCTCATCATGCTTCAGACTTTCTGTGACGACTCCGTAAAGACTTGCGTTAATTACTGCAGTAGGACCTCCGGACTGGCCTACAAGTACGTTTTTCTTCATTGTAACAGCTCTCTCCTTTATGTTTTCTGGCAGATGCCCGTAAATGAATCCCGCGGACGGCAGCCGCACTTATTTTATAATAGGAAGCCGGATATTTCAACCGTTTCCCTGTATTTCAGGGGAGTTTAGGAGAAAAAGGGAAGAAATTCCGATTGGGAAATGAAAAATTTGTGTAAAACAAACAGGAAAAAATATCACAAACTTTTGACAAAAGCAGTATTTTAGATTTTACAAACCAAGAGCTATACTATAGCTGTTCCCGAGGGAACGAAAGAAAACAGAGAGCTGTTAAGATGCAGCCGAGCGAAAACGGAAAAAACGCACAGAGACCTGGACGGGTCCGCGAGAGAAGAGGAGAATAAAATTATGAAAAAAATGATTGCGCTTATGACAGCAGGAGCTATGGCAGTGAGCATGACAGCATGCGCAGGTTCCGACACAAAGGAGACGACAAAAACAGCCGGTACAGAGGCTGGCACAAATACAGAGGCAGACACAGAAGCCGCTGAGGCAGACGAGGATCTGACAGGAACCATCACAGCGGCAGGTTCCTCTGCATTAAAGCCATTAGTAGACGACGCGGCAGATATGTTCGCAGAGAAATATCCGAACATTGCCATCACCATCGACGCAGGCGGTTCCGGAGAGGGCTTAAAGCAGGTGTCCGAGGGAACGGTTAACATTGGAAATTCCGACGTTCCGGCGGAGGACAAGCTGGAGCCGGATCAGGCGGCAGAACTGGTAGATCACCAGGTATGCGTCGTTACCATGGCGCCAATCGTAAACAACGACGTCTACGAGGCAGGCGTGACAGACCTGACAAAGGAGCAGTTAATCAGCATTTTTACAGGGGAGACAAAGAACTGGAGCGAGGTCGGCGGACCAGACGAAGAGATTGTGCTTGTGACACGCCCCACATCCTCCGGTACGAGAGCAACTTTCCAGAAATACGCCCTGGACGGCCAGGAGGAGGCTTCCAACGCAGCTATGGAGACAGACGATTCCGGAGTTCTTCTCCAGAATGTAAAGGACACAGAGGGAGCAATCGGATACGTTGCCTTATCTTACCTGACAGGAGACGCGGGAGTGTCTACTCTGGCAATCGACGGAGTGGAGCCGACTCTGGAAAATACATACAGCGGAGATTATCCGGTATGGACCTATGAGCATATGTACACAAAGGGCGAGCCGGACGAGGTGACAAAGACGTTTATCGACTACATTATGTCTGACGAGTACGGCGAGCAGATGGAGACATTAGGCTACGGCGTATCCTCTAAAATGACAGTAACCGAGCACTAAGAGAGAAAGCGCCAGCTTTTGCAGCAGATAAGGATAAAGGGGGAGAGCCGGGGAGTGTCCTTTGGCTTCTCCCTTTTTGAGAGCTTCTATTCTGGGACTGCTGAGCGGGCCAGGAGGATATATGGATAGGACAAAAGGAAAAAGCATGTTTGCCAAGGAATATTTCTGGCGGGATCTGATGACGGCCTGCGGTTTATTTGTGATTGTCCTCACAATCGGAATCGGAGGATTCCTGGTATACAAGGGTTCCGCTACGTTTTTAACCTACGGCCATTCCCTCTGGGAGTTCTTAGGCTCCGCAGAGTGGTCTCCGGCTGACAATTCAGAAGGCGGAGGAATGGTCGGAGCGCTGATTTTTGTGACAGGCTCTCTGTGTACCTGCGGCCTGGCCCTTTTAATCGCAGCTCCCTTTTCGCTGGGATCCGCCATTTTTATCACAGATATTTCGCCCAGGTTCGGAGAAAAATTTTACCGTCCGGTTGTGGAGATTTTTGCAGGGATCCCCTCGGTTGTATATGGATGGGTAGGTCTTACCGTGCTGGTTCCGGCCATTAAAACGGTGTTCGACCGGCAGGTGGGACACTCGATTCTGGCGGCGGGAATCGTGCTGGCGGTAATGATTTTCCCGACCATCACTACGGTAGCCGCAGACGCGCTGAAGGCGGTTCCTAAGGAGTGCCGCATGGCGGCCTACGGCCTGGGTTCTACCAGATGGCAGACGATTTATAAGATCGTGGTTCCGGCGGCGGCTCCAGGCATTATTTCAGGCATTATTCTGGGACTTGCCAGAGCGTTCGGAGAGGCCCTGGCGGTAGCCATGGTAATCGGACAGACCACGGCTCTTCCAACCAGTATTTTTTCAACTACAAAGACGCTCACCACAGAGATAGCGGCCCAGATGGGAAACGCGATGGAGGGAGGAGAGATGAAATCCGCCCTCTGGTCCATGGCTCTGCTTTTGTTTCTCATTTCTCTGCTGTTCATTTTCCTGATTCACCGTGTCTCTGCGGCGCGGACAGAGGATGACGGCAGAAAAACTGCCGGAAAGGGAGGAAAATAAGTATGGCGGAAAAGAGAATTGCCCGCGCCAGAAATATAGACGCTTTTATGACAGCGGTTTTTTATGCCATTGCCATTTTTTTCTTCACGCTGCTGGCAGCGTTTGCGGGAAAGGTGATTATTGGAGGACTGATGGGGGCCACGCCGGAGATGTTCCGGTTTGCCAGAAAGGGCAGCATTGGAAATCAGTTGTTTAACACGGTGTATCTTGTATTTATTTCCCTTGCCGTGTCTGTTCCCCTGGGAGTCTGCGCAGGCATTTACCTGGCCATGTACGCCAAGGAAGGACCTGTGACAAAGTTTTTGAGAATGTGTATCGAAACCCTGTCGTCCCTGCCGTCCATCGTGGTGGGACTGTTCGGATACCTGGTATTTCTTGTTTTTTTCGGAATGGGAAAGAGCCTGATGGCGGGAGCGCTGTCCGTGTCGATTCTGACGCTTCCTCTGATTACCACCACCACAGAGGACGCGCTGAAAGGACTTCCGGCGGGATATTACCACGCCAGCCTGGGACTGGGAGCCACCAGATGGCAGAGTATTTTTCATGTGCTTCTGCCGGCCTGTCTGCCGAGAATTATGACGGGCGTTATCCTGGCGGCTGGCAGAGGCTTCGGAGAGGCGGCGGCCCTTCTCTACACTACAGGATCTGGTACCTCATTAAAGTGGGGCAACTGGAATCTGTCTGCGCCCACCTGTCCATTAAACCCCTTCCGCCCGGCGGAAACTCTGTCTATCCAGATCTGGAATCTCCAGGTAAACGGACAGGATAGGGCCCTGGCCAACTGCGCCTCCGCCGTGCTGATGCTGTTAGTGCTGGCGTTCAGCATTGGCGCTAACGTGTGGAGCAGCAGGCTGAAAAAGAAGCACGCGGGAGAGTAGGGCCTGCGCAGGAAATATCATTCATAAGCAGAAAACTAAACGCAGATCACAGTACATGGAAAGGAAAGAAGCATGGGAGAAGCGACGGTAAAATTTGATATCTCAGAGCTGAATCTCCACTACGGAGAGTTCCACGCCCTGAAAAATATAAATATGAAGATAGATGCAAACCAGATCACAGCCTTTATCGGGCCGTCCGGCTGCGGAAAATCTACTTTTTTAAAAACGCTCAACCGGATGAACGACATGGTGGAGAACGTAAAAATCGACGGAACGGTCCGCCTGGACGGAACCGATATTTTTAAGGAGATGGATGCCATCACGCTGCGCCACAGAGTGGGAATGGTATTCCAGCAGCCGAATCCGTTTCCGAAAAGCATTTACGACAACGTGGCCTATGGGCCGAGGATCTTCGGAATTAAGAAGAAGGATCAGCTGGATGAGATTGTGGAGCGGAGCCTCCGCCAGGCGGCTATCTGGGACGAATTAAAGGATCGCCTCCACAAGAGCGCCATGGGGCTGTCCGGGGGACAGCAGCAGAGGCTGTGCATTGCCAGAACTCTGGCCGTAGAGCCTGAGGTGATTCTGATGGACGAGCCCACCTCCGCCCTGGATCCGATTTCTACCTCCAAGATCGAGGATCTGGCCATGGAACTGAAAGAAAAGTACACGATTATTATTGTCACCCACAATATGCAGCAGGCTGCCAGAATCTCCGATCAGACCGCCTTCTTCCTGCTGGGAGAGTGCGTGGAATTCGGCGACACCGGGGAAATGTTCGCCATGCCGAAGGACAAGCGGACAGAAGATTACATTACAGGGAGGTTTGGTTGATGAGAACGAATTTCGACAGACAGTTAAACGATCTGGAAAAACAGCTGATCAAGATGGGCGGACTGTGCGAGGAGGCCATCTCCTTATCTGCCAGAGCGCTTGGCGGCGAGGGCAGCGCGGAGCTTGCGAAGCAGGTGCACCGGCTTGAGGACGAGATCAACAATATGGAGCGGGAAATAGAAAACAGCTGTATGACGCTGCTTCTGCGCCAGCAGCCCATTGCCCACGATCTGAGGAACGTATCGGCGGCTCTTCGGATGATCGCAGACCTGGAGCGGATTGGAGATCAGGCGGACGATATCGCAGAATTGGTGCCGAGGATTGCCAGAAGCGGACTTCAGAGCAAGGTTCATATTAACCAGATGGCCATGGCCGCCGTTTCCATGGTTATGAACAGTGTGGAGGCCTTCGTAAAAGAGGATCTGGCTCTGGCCAGAAAGGTGCAGGCAGATGACGATGAGGTAGACCGCCTGTTTGACTGCGTCAAAGAGGAGCTGATGAAGCTGATTGAGGAAAAGGGGATCGGAGCGGAGGAAGCTCTGGACTTTCTGATGGCCGCCAAATATCTGGAACGGATTGGCGATCACGCGGTCAATGTGGCGGAGTGGGTGGAGTATTCCATTACCGGAAACCATAAAACGGGGGAAACGCCCCAGATATAAATTGATTCAGCCAGCGGGCAGCGGTTCACATAAGGATCGCTGCCCGTTTTCTGCGTGAAATATTGACAAGAAAAAATTCTGCTCTGCAGAATTCTCCGCCTGCGGCGGGCTGCTCA
>OGXP01002903.1_pt1 | contig 10014 bp, 8 predicted proteins | sample 1576351 | NCBI WGS metagenome assembly OGXP01 (sample SAMEA3541517, study PRJEB24748) | human gut metagenome | biome: human gut; feature: human-associated habitat; material: faeces | place: China | collected 2012
ACATCAAGCAAAGATAAAAAAAATAATATATACTTGTGTATAAAGGGTAGCTTCCTGAAGGAGGGGAATTTAGTTGCTTTTGACACATCTTCTTTTCTGTTTCTTATTTCAGTAAATATCCCCCTTCCCTGTGTTTTGATTTACTACTTAATCTGTTAATTATTAGAATGATAATAACAGATGTTCTTTTTTCTAATTGTCCCCCTCTTTCTTGCCTTGTTTTATAAGCCGATTGCCTATCTTTGCGGCAGGTTTTTAAATAATAAATCAAAAAGAGAAAACTACTTTATGAAACACATTTCGAACTTCCTCAGATCAAAAAGCTGGAACGTATTTTTGTTTTTATATCTTGCTCTTCCTTTGTTTGCGCAAAAGGAATATAAGATCGATCAGGTATCTGTTGTTAATGTAGGCGATGGCAGACTGTTGTTTCAGGAACTGAAAACGGAAAAAGCATTGAATGGCGAACATCGCATCATAGATGGTTATCATTCCGCCTATGTGCTGGCATCTTTTAAAGATGGTTTCTATGATGGCGGATACAAAGAATATGTAGACAATATATTAATAACAGAAGGAAGTTATAAAGAAGGACGGAAGGATGGTCTCTTCAAGATTAACTCCAAGTTTGACGGTAAGCTGAAAGAAGAAAAATCCTATAAGGAAGGTAAGCTGGATGGTACGAGCAAAAGTTACTTTACTACCGGAAAAGTGGAAAGTGAAAGAAACTTCCGGATGGGGAAAGAGCACGGGAAACAGCTCTCATACGATTCTGACGGTACTTTGCGGAAAGAGCATAATTACAAGGACGGGAAGCAGGTAGGCAAACAATATACTTTTCTGAAAGGTACTTATGATTTGTATGAGACCGTTTATTTCAATGAAGAAGGTTTGCAGGACGGTGAATATTCGTCCGTGTTTACGTTTGGCTCGCCACGTATACTGGGTAGTTATAAGAATGGAAAGAAGAATGGTCGGTGGACTACTTTTGCTGAAAGCGGAGATACGCTGATGATTGAAACCTATCTGGATGGAAAAGAAGATGGACTCCATGTCTCATTTGCCAACGGAAGTGGGGTAAGGCAGAAAGAATATTATATGAAGAACGATCGTAAAGACGGTTTATACCGTGAATATAATCTGGAAAATGGTGAATTGAGATATGAAGCTACCTATCAGGCCGGCAGATTGCATGGCAAGGAACGACGGCTGATAGTGAGCAACCGCTTTGATTATTGGGAAACTTCTACCTATGTGAACGGAAGGCAGAACGGACCGTTCGAAGCTCGTTATGTAAAGAATGACCAGCTTCGTGAATGTGGGGAATATAAGAATGGTCGCCGTGTAGGACGATGGAAACGCTACACTATTGATGGTAAACTGGAAAAGGAATGGGATGAAAACTAACCGGTAGATGAAAGGTCAGGGCATAAAAAAAGGAGCAACGCCTTGCTCCAACCTTTGTTAACCTTAAATCTAATACTATGAAAAACACAGTGCAAAGATACGGACTTCTGTGAAATCTGCAAATTATCCAAGTAAAACGCTATGTTTTATAACATTGATTAAGTGTTTGTTTTACGCTTTATACTTTTGTTAATACTTTCCGATGGTCTGAAAGAGGACTGCTTTCCTTCTTTTTAGAATAATAAATAGCTGAAGTTAGAGAACTTTACAGTATTATTTCTTATTTTTGTTCTTAATTGGATTACAGAAAGAACTATGAAATGATGAGATAGATGAAGACGATGAGATATCTGAAGTGGATGCTGGTGCTGTTTGGTTTAATCGGGATGACGGCTTGCCGGCAGGATACACCCCGTTTTCGTATTGGGGTGGCTCAATGCAGCGATGATTCATGGCGACATAAGATGAATGATGAGATTCTTCGGGAAGCGATGTTTTATAATGGTGTTTCGGTGGAAATCCGTTCGGCAGGGGATGATAACAGTAAGCAGGCGGAAGATGTCCATTATTTTATGGACGAAGGAGTCGATCTGCTGATTATTTCCGCTAACGAAGCTGCTCCTATGACTCCGATTGTAGAAGAAGCTTATCAGAAAGGCATCCCCGTTATTCTTGTAGACCGGAAGATTCTTTCGGATAAATATACTGCCTATATCGGAGCCGATAATTATGAAATCGGTCGTTCGGTAGGAAACTATATTGCCTCCAGTCTGAAAGGGAAGGGAAATATAGTAGAACTGACAGGATTGAGCGGTTCGACTCCTGCAATGGAACGGCATCAGGGATTTATGGCTGCCATCAGTAAATTCCCGGATATAAAGCTGATTGATAAAGCGGATGCTGCGTGGGAACGTGGTCCGGCAGAGATAGAAATGGATAGTATGCTTCGGAGGCATCCTAAGATTGATGCTGTGTATGCCCATAATGACCGTATCGCTCCGGGTGCCTATCAGGCAGCAAAGATGGCAGGGCGGGAGAAGGAAATGATTTTTGTCGGCATAGATGCCTTGCCGGGTAAGGGAAACGGACTGGAACTGGTACTGGACAGTGTGCTGGATGCCACCTTTATCTATCCGACCAATGGCGATAAGGTACTGCAACTGGCTATGGACATTCTGGAGAAGAAACCCTATCCCAAAGAAACGGTGATGAATACCGCTGTTGTGGACCGTACCAACGCACACGTCATGCAGTTGCAGACCACACACATTTCCGAACTCGATAAAAAGATTGAAACGCTCAACGGACGTATCGGTGGATACCTCTCTCAGGTAGCTACACAACAGGTAGTTTTATACGGCAGTCTGATTATCCTTTTATTGGTAGCCGGCTTATTATTGGTCGTTTATAAATCACTCCGCTCTAAGAATCGCTTGAATAAAGAGCTTTTTAAGCAGAAGCAGCAATTGGAAGAGCAGCGTGACAAACTGGAAGAACAGCGTGACCAATTGATACAACTTTCTCATCAACTGGAAGAAGCTACTCATGCCAAGCTGGTATTCTTCACCAATATTTCTCACGACTTCCGTACTCCGTTGACATTGGTTGCCGACCCAGTAGAACATTTATTGGCGGACAAGACATTGAGTGGAGATCAGCACCGGATGCTCATGCTGATTCAGCGAAATGTGAACATTCTTCTGCGTCTGGTCAATCAGATTCTGGATTTCCGTAAATATGAAAACGGCAAGATGGAATATACTCCGGTTACGGTGGATGTCCTTTCTTCTTTCGAAGGATGGAATGAGTCTTTTCAGGCGGCAGCCCGTAAGAAGCATATCCATTTTTCTTTTGATAGTATGCCGGATACGGATTATCATACACTGGCAGACATGGAGAAGCTGGAACGTATTTATTTCAATCTTCTGTCCAATGCCTTTAAGTTTACACCGGAAAACGGGAAAATAGCCGTCCGTCTGTCTTCCCTTAGTAAAGAGGACAAGCGATGGATACGTTTCACGGTGGCAAATACCGGTTCCATGATTTCTGCCGAACATATTCGCAATGTATTCGACCGTTTCTATAAGATCGATATGCACCATACCGGTTCGGGAATCGGACTGGCATTGGTAAAAGCCTTCGTAGAAATGCACGGTGGTATGATCTCCGTAGAGAGCGATGAGAAACAGGGCACGGTCTTTACCGTTGAACTGCCTGTACAGTCTTGTGAGGCTGTTGCTGCCGAACCGGATACCACCCTTGTTTCTGCGGATTCCCGTACAACAGATGTTCTATTGGCGGAAGAGGAAGAACTGGAAAAAGGATATGACTCTTCCAAACCGTCCGTACTGATTATTGATGATAATGAGGATATCCGTTCGTATGTCCATACGCTGTTGCATACAGACTATACGGTGATTGAAGCGGCAGACGGCTCCGAAGGAATCCGTAAGGCTATGAAGTATGTTCCGGACCTGATCATTTCTGATGTGATGATGCCGGGCATTGATGGCATTGAATGTTGCCGCCGGCTGAAAAGTGAGTTACAGACCTGTCATATTCCGGTTATTCTGCTGACAGCGTGTTCACTGGACGAACAGCGTATTCAGGGATATGACGGTGGTGCGGATTCTTATATTTCAAAGCCGTTCAGTTCACAGCTGTTGCTGGCACGTGTCCGCAATCTGATTGATTCTCACCGTCGTCTGAAACAGTTCTTTGGTGACGGGCAGACATTGGCAAAAGAAGATGTCTGCGATATGGACAAGGATTTTGTAGAAAGATTCAAGTCATTGATTGAAGAGAAAATGGGAGACTCCGGTTTGAATGTGGAGGACTTGGGCAAAGACATGGGACTAAGCCGTGTGCAGCTTTACCGCAAGATTAAATCATTGACTAACTACTCTCCGAATGAATTGCTCCGTATCGCCCGTTTGAAGAAGGCAGCTTCTTTGCTTGCTTCTTCGGACATGACCGTAGCGGAGATTGGTTATGAAGTCGGTTTCAGTTCACCTTCTTATTTCGCCAAGTGCTATAAAGAGCAGTTTGGAGAGAGCCCGACAGATTTCCTGAAAAGGAAAGGATGATTTCATTGATATCGTAAAGAGGGATATATGAAAGATTATAAAGTAGATAAAGAGAGCTTTTCCGAATCCTTTCGGAAGGAAGTGTACGAAGTCGTATCCCAGATACCTGTGGGAAAAGTATCCACCTATGGAGGTATTGCTTTGTTGTTGGGGGTACCCCAATGCTCGCGGATGGTGGGACGTGCATTGAAAGAAGTGCCGGATGAATTATCCATTCCCTGCCATAGAGTTGTAAATTCCGCCGGAAGGCTGGTGCCCGGTTGGGTGGAACAAAAACAACTCTTGCTGGCAGAAGAAGTTTCTTTCAAAGCTAACGGATGCGTTAATCTGAAAGAACATTTGTGGCACGTGGATGAATGAAGGATGCAAGGAAGGTAAGCCATATCATCCGTATCCATACAATAAAGAAAACCCATACATGAAGCCATAAGGTCCTGGTAATGAAATCTCTGATGGGTACAGGGACGAATATGTCGATAGGAACGATACATAACAGCACAAAACAGCACCAAAATAGAATCTTGTCTGTTGCGGTACGTGTTGGCCTGCTCCAATACCAAAGCATGAAACCTGCCAATGCGATAATATAGGTATGTTTCTCGGCGGAGTCACTCAGTAATACTACCCAGCCCATGAGAATGCCCAAAGCCTGGGCACGGAAGGCAAAAGACGACCATTTGCGGAAATTCCCCAAAAAGAGCAGAGTCAGCAAGCCGAGCATTCCTATCTGAAGTGCACGGAAGTGTGGCAATGTCCATGCTGCAATGGGGCGGGCATAGAAAAATGAATCATATTCTTTTGACTCAATATGATAGCCGGCATACATCCGGCGGACTGATGAACAGCAAGACTATGGCACCATTCTTCATAATAGGGGAGCAAATCTGCAGGAGCTATTTTGATTAACGGTAATGCAAGCAATACAATGCCCATTGTAACGGCATAGCCAAAGTTACGCCATACGTGAGGATAGCACAGCAACAATGCCAGTTCGAAAATTCCATATACTTTGGTACATCCCGAAATCATGATTAACAGAACAGCCAGAAATCCCCGGTCTTTTTCCAATAACGTATAGGCGAATAAGAATAAATAGGCTACCGTTATGTTATACTGAAATGAAAGTAAACTTTGTCCTAAAATCAGTAACAGAAAAAGGAACATACGGCATTTCTGCTGCTGGGTGAATTGTTGGGGCAGCGTGAAGATCGCCATAAAGAACAGCGAATAATTGAATAGATTCCACGCGAAAGGTCCCAGCCATGCAGGCAGATACGCAAACGGAGCGAACAATACCGTGAAAACTGGAGAATAAAGGAAGTAGCGTCCGTGAGCTTCTACAAATTCAGTTGTGTATGGGCTGATGCCTTGCCAGAAGAATTGAGTAGCGTCCGAGAAGACCATAAAGTTTTGATGCCGTCCTCGTATAAATTCGAGCAGAGTCACTATAAAAGCGAGCAGGAAACCTATCATGTAGAGATTCCGCCGGCTATAGAAAAACGGCATTTTGGGGTTCTTTTTACTAAGGAACTGTACTTGGCTTTTGTCGTCTAGTGTGGCAGTACCTGTTTGTTTTTCTTTTGTTGTGTAATGACAATTATCCTTCCCCAGGAAAATTGTAATAGCCCTGTTGAACATATAAATCTAGTTTAGTTATTGACGCCAAATATACGGTGTTTAAGTGAAATATTCAAACTTATTTTATATTTATCTGCCGGTTTGTTCTATTTTGCTGAGTGATAGGGGAATATTACCCGGAAACTTTCCATATCATTACAAATAAAGTCCTCTGTATGCCCCGGATTTTGAATATAATTTGCATGTTTAATCTGTTTTTTGTATCTTTGTGCCAGCAAGATACTGGAACAGGCTGTTTTTATACATAAAAATGCTATTTTTTGCTATTCGTTGAAAGGATTATCTTATCAAATTCTATTCCTTTTTTAATTACTCAGTCTGTCAATAATCATTTTATTAATTATTTCGGGATTCATTGTTATTTGTCCCTTATTTAAATCAGAACTTTATACGATATAAAGAAAGATTCCTGTTATCGTTTGTTCTTGTCTTGCTGTGTATATTATTTTAATAACCTAAACCATTTTATTGTATGAGTAAAATAGAAATTAAAGATCTCTATCTGGTTTTTGGCAATGAGAAGCAGAAGGCTTTGAAGATGTTGAAAGAAGGTAAAACAAAAAGTGAAATATTGAAAGCGACCGGATGTACAGTTGCGGTGAAAGATGCGAATCTTTCCATTAATGAAGGCGAAATATTCGTCATTATGGGGCTGTCCGGTAGTGGAAAGTCCACTTTACTCCGCTGCATCAACCGTTTGATACGCCCTACTTCCGGAGAAGTGATTATCAATGGAACAGACATAGCCAAAGTGTCGGATAAGGAACTGTTGCAGATTCGCCGGAAAGAACTGGCTATGGTCTTTCAGAACTTCGGTCTGCTTCCTCACCGTTCTGTCTTGCATAATATAGCTTTCGGGCTCGAACTACAGGGAGTAAAAAAGGGAGAACGGGAGCAGAAAGCGATGGAAAGTATGCAACTGGTGGGACTGAAAGGCTACGAGAATCAGATGGTAAGTGAATTGTCGGGTGGGATGCAGCAGCGTGTCGGGCTGGCGCGGGCTTTGGCCAATAATCCCGAAGTCCTGTTGATGGATGAGGCCTTCTCGGCACTCGATCCTTTGATCCGTGTGCAGATGCAGGATGAACTGCTGACTTTGCAGTCGAAGATGAAAAAAACGATTGTCTTTATTACTCACGACCTGAGTGAAGCGATTAAATTGGGTGACCGGATTGCTATCATGAAGGATGGAGAAATTGTACAAATCGGTACATCGGAAGAAATCCTGACCGAACCTGCCAACGCTTATGTAGAACGATTTGTGGAGAATGTAGATCGAAGCAAGATTATTACGGCTTCCTCTGTTATGGTAGATAAACCCATAGTGGCACGTTTGAAGAAAGAAGGCCCGGAGGTGCTGATCCGTAAGATGCGCGAACGGAATCTGACCGTTCTTCCGGTAGTCGATTCCAATAATCTGTTAGTAGGAGAGGTGCGGTTGAACGACTTGCTGAAACTGCGAAAAGAGCAAATCCGCTCCATCGAGTCTGTAGTAAGACATGAAGTTCATTCGGTACTGGGGGATACGGTGCTGGAAGATATTCTTCCGTTGATGACAAAAACGAACTCGCCAATCTGGGTCGTAAATGAGAATCGGGAGTTTGAAGGCGTAGTGCCACTTTCCTCATTGATCATCGAAGTAACGGGAAAAGATAAAGAAGAAATTAATGAAATCATTCAAAACGCAATAGAATTATGATAAATATCGGACAATATATAGAGACTGCCATTAATTGGCTCACAGAACATTTTGCTTCCTTTTTTGATGCTCTCAGCATGGGGATCGGAGGATTCATAGACGGTTTTCAGCACGTACTGTTTGGAATACCTTTTTATATCACAATTGCAGTGCTGGCTGCGCTCGCCTGGTTTAAGTCGGGTAAGGGGACAGCCGTATTTACCCTCTTGGGTTTATTGCTTATTTACGGCATGGGCTTTTGGGAAGAAACGATGCAGACATTGGCGTTAGTACTTTCTTCCACTTGTCTGGCATTGCTTTTAGGCGTTCCGCTGGGAATCTGGACTGCCAACAGTGATCGTTGTAACAAGATAATGCGCCCTGTCCTCGACTTTATGCAGACAATGCCTGCCTTTGTCTATCTGATTCCTGCCGTTCTATTCTTCGGATTGGGAACTGTGCCGGGAGCTTTTGCCACCATCATCTTTGCAATGCCTCCTGTGGTTCGTCTGACCGGTCTGGGCATTCGTCAGGTTCCTAAAAACGTAGTAGAAGCCTCCCGCTCTTTTGGAGCTACTCCCTGGCAGCTTCTTTATAAGGTGCAATTGCCTTTGGCGTTGCCTACTATTCTGACGGGAATCAACCAGACGATCATGATGTCACTTTCGATGGTAGTGATTGCTGCCATGATTTCTGCCGGAGGATTGGGAGAAATCGTGCTGAAAGGTATCACCCAAATGAAAATCGGACTCGGATTTGAAGGCGGTATCGCAGTCGTGATATTGGCGATCGTGCTGGACCGCATCACTCAGGGTATGGCAGATAACAGAAAAAGTAAAAAGAAATAAGAATCACACCAAAGAAAGGAATAATCAATGAATAAGATAAAAATGATTGCGGCAATGTTTATTGCCGGCATACTCTTAACCTTCGTTTCCTGCGGAGACAACGGAAAGAGTAAGAAGATAAGTATCGCTTATGCCAACTGGTCGGAAGGTATTGCAATGACAAATCTTGCCAAAGCGATTTTTGAAGATCAGGGGTACGATGTAAAGTTGCTGAATGCCGACCTTGCACCTATATTTACCTCTATCTCCCGTAAGAAAGCAGACGTATTTATGGATGTCTGGATGCCTGTCACTATGGAAGATTATATGAAACAATACGGGGATAAACTCGAAGTTATCGGGGATATTTATGATGGTGCCCGTATCGGGCTGGTGGTTCCGGATTACGTTACGATCAACTCAATCGAAGAACTGAACGCGGAAAAGGAACGTTTCTCCGGTCAGATTGTCGGTATTGATGCCGGAGCCGGTATTATGAAAGCTACCGATCAGGCCATCAAAGATTATGGATTGGATTATAAACTGATGACTTCGAGCGAACCTGCCATGACTGCTTCCCTAAAGAAAGCGATTGATAAGAAAGACTGGATTGTCGTGACGGGATGGACGCCTCACTGGATGTTCGACCGTTTCAAGCTGAAAGTTCTTCAGGACCCGAAGCTGATATATGGAAATACGGAATCCATTCATACCATAGCATGGAAAGGTTTTAGCGAGAAGGACCCTTTTGCTGCCGAACTTTTGGGCAACATTCGTCTGACAGATGCGGAAATCAGCTCCTTAATGACTGCTCTGGAAGAGGCGCAGACAACGGAAAGACAGGCTGCCCGTCAATGGATGGAAGAACATCAGGAACTGGTAAACAGTTGGATTCCTGAGAAAGATTGATATGCAAACACTACTTCAACCATCCCGCCATTCTTTCTTTACCATAGAAGTAGTAGAAAAGTAGTCCCAGCCAGCTGGTAAGAACGATTAATACAATCGCTATAAGTCTTTTCTCTACAGCCGCATTTATATTCCAAATCTCTATGGCAGCTCTGAAAGTCAGTATCAAACCGATAATCCAAATAACAAATCCGATCATATCTTTAGAGTTTTAATGAATATCTTCGTGAGAAGTAATCGTTACTTCTAAGATATAAACCAAAAAGGCAGGAATCTGTTTCCAGGATTCCTGCCTTTTATTATGTACAAAGTATTTCTACTTATTATTCAGCTGTATCAGCTCCCCAGTTTTCTCTGGCAAGACGTTTGTAGCTGTTGTAACGCCATTTAGCGTTTTCTTCAGCAGCTTTAAACAGTTCTTCAGCTTCAGCAGGATATTGTTTCATTACAGAAGCGTAACGAACTTCAC
>OGXP01002909.1_pt1 | contig 9968 bp, 10 predicted proteins | sample 1576351 | NCBI WGS metagenome assembly OGXP01 (sample SAMEA3541517, study PRJEB24748) | human gut metagenome | biome: human gut; feature: human-associated habitat; material: faeces | place: China | collected 2012
CGTTCATCTTGACCGTTGACTGGCTCGGCTGAGTTTGCTATTTGTCTATTTGTTTAGGATTGTTTTGAACAGGAATTAGTAACCCTCATTAACTACTTCCCAACTGTTATTTACTAACTGTAAAATGATCGTCCGATCAGGCTCCTGCACGATGCCGCCTTTGCTCACACAGACGGAGAAAGAAATTTCATTTTCTGTCTGGCTCTTCAATTCCAAAGAAACAACTTCAAAGACTGTATTCTCATAATAGGCTCTGGCTGCTTCATCTGCTATTTTCAACTCATCATTGGGTGCTGCTTCTGTAATAGAAATTAAATTGCCAATCGGGGGAGTCGATTCTTGAAAAATGTCCGAGCAGACTATTTGTACCCGCGTACCAATTTTTAATTCCCAATTTTTTGTTCCTCTGTCAATTCAAACAGCACTTTATCACAGCTTAGTCCTGAATTTTCCTCAACATCAACAAGAATAATGGGAACTAAACTTTCAATCACATTGTCAATGATTGTTCCTGTGAAAGTAATACTATTTGGAATGACAATTTGCTCTGGTTCATTCGGATCTGCTTCTTTGTAATTATCCTCTATAACAGGTGCGGCAGCGATTGCTTCGCTATCGGGACGGTCAATAAAGCTGTCCTCTGCGGTAATTTCATAATCGTCAAACTTGGCAAAGAAAGTTCCGTCCTCCAAAAGAGAAACCGTAATTGCTTTTGTCAGTGTCTTTCCATTTTCAAAAGTAATCTCCATTACGATGACATCTTCCCGGAGTTCCTGCGGCAAAGCAGCAATCGTGCTGCTTGCATTGTCGGTCAGTTCCCGAATGGTGGCATTGGGAACCCAGTCAATCAGGAGATAATAGTATTCGCTTTCGTCCTCTCCATAGGAAACCGTAAAGTTTTGAGCCAGGCCAAATTCGTCACGCTTTTCCGTCCAGTCCATAAAATTGATCCGCTGATTTTTGCAGGAAAAACGGACAGTAGAAATGTCTTTTCCAGAAAGATAGAACATCAGCGGATGCCCTGTCATTTCGCCGCTGTCGCTGATCGTACCTGTGTTGATGACTGCACCGGCCTGCGTAATTTCCTCGTCCGTCCCATGTGCATAGGCAGTTACAACCATACCGCCAAAGGGAGAGAAAATACTAATACCTCCAGCGAGTATGCACAGCGCGAGAACAGCCGCAATCATTGATCTGCCAAAAGGCTTCTTGAAAAAGCTGACCTTTTTTTCTGCGGCCATATAACTTGCCGCCTCTTGGATGTGCCGGGTGCTGATATTCCCAACACCATCGGAAATATCCTTTCGTGTCATAGGATGTACCCCTCTTTCTTCAAATAGTTTTTCAATCTTTCCCGTGTTCTGGAAAGACGAACAGATACATTGTTTTTGCTCATGTGCAATCGTTCTGCTATCTCTGAAATCGAATCGGAGTACCAGTATCGCCGTACAAACATTACCCTGTTCTCCCGATCCAGCGTATCAAGGAACTGATCAAGAGTAGCAGAAAGCTCCTTGGCTGTCAGCTTGTCCTCGACAGTTTCAGAAGAAGCAAGACAGTCCTCCAATTCGTCCAATGCAGCATCGTAAAAACTGTTTCGTTTGATCGCTGTATTGGCGTGGTACTTCATAATCGATAGATTGCGAACGATTCTACAGATATAGGTCAATAGCGGGTTTGGATTTTGAGGCGGTATCGTATTCCATGCACCCAAATAAGCGTCGTTGACACATTCTTCTGCGTCATGCGAATTGTTCAAAATATTCTTTGCGACCTTGCTGCAAACAGCCCCGTATTTTGTTGATAGCTCCATGATTGCCTGCTCCGAACGCGCATAGAACAAATCAATAATTTTGCTATCGTCCAATGACATCACCATCCTTTCCTGCCTCACCCATGTACTATGGATTCGGCTGAAAATCTTACAGAAAAAGAGAAAATTTCTCGAAAAATATTTTTGATAGGCAAAGCGGCGAATTGGCGATTTCCACGCCAGTTCGCCGCTGTTCAAATTATGCTTTTAGTATAGCATACGGCTGTGAATATTTCTACCAAACCCTTTTGCTCGGAATAGCGGCGGGGCGGCTGTCCTTGTCTGTTTTGTTGTTGCTTCTCTATCGTACATGAGCATTTATGCAGGAAATGGGCCACAGTCCGCGGGCAATGGAGCAATTCTTCGATCTGCCGTATCAGGCGCGGCAGGTGCTGACCGATGCGGTATGCATCTCAGACGAACCCGAGGAACGCCGCGCGACGGCTCTCAAGTCGCTTGCAAACGGCGGCGAAGGCTTCTGCGAACGGTTCTGACCGCTTTTCCCTCTCGAACGGCTGTACTTTGCGGTGCAGCCGTTTTGCTGTATTCGCTAAAATACGCTGTCTTGACATCTTTTATTTCTAATCGCTTTTCATTGCGTTAGTGCATATTTGGTGGTAGAATAGATACTGAATTATTGTATAAACAACGACTTATATATAATGTAATGGAGAATATTTATGTGGATCGCAGATCATTGGAAAGACTACGCCGTGCTCGACTGCGGCGGCGGTGAAAAAATTGAACGATGGGGCAATCAGATTCTGCAGCGCCCCGACCCGCAGGCTATCTGGCCGCGCGACAAGGACTGCAAAATCTGGAATAAGCCGAACGCTATCTATCATCGCTCGAACGCGGGCGGCGGCAAGTGGGAAATCCGCAAGCTGCCCGAGCAGTGGGCTATCCACTACGGTGATTTGACGTTCCAGCTCAAGCCGATGAGCTTCAAGCATACCGGTCTGTTTCCCGAACAGGCTGCCAACTGGGATTTTATCGACAAGATGATCCGTCACGCAGGCCGCCCGATCAACGTGCTCAACCTGTTCGCGTACACCGGCGGCGCTACGCTTGCGGCGGCAAACGCCGGCGCGTCCGTCTGCCATGTTGACGCATCCAAGGGCATGGTGCAGTGGGCCAAGGAGAACGCCGCGTCCTCCGGTCTGAGCGACCGCCCGATTCGCTGGATCGTGGACGACTGCAAAAAGTTCGTGCAGCGCGAGATCCGCCGCGGACGCAAGTATGACGCCATCATCATGGACCCGCCGAGCTACGGCCGCGGTCCGTCCGGCGAGACGTGGAAGATTGAGGAGGACGTTGCCGACTTCATAGACCTGACCATGGGCGTGCTGAGCGACAAGCCGCTGTTCGTGCTCATTTCCAGTTATTCCACCGGCCTTGCGCCGTCTGTGATGAGCTATCTGCTCGGCATCACCGCAGGCAAACGCGCCGCCGGCAAGATTGAGGCGCAGGAGCTCGGCCTGCCGGTTGAATCGACCGGTCTGGTGCTGCCGTGCGGCTCATCGGCACGCTTTATCGCCGAGGAATAAGCAAAATTGAAAATGGAGAATTGAGAATGGAAAATGTAATTCTGACGCAAAGTTTCTCCTTCGCAGTACGAATTGTTAAATTATGTACATCCCTTGCAAATGATAAGAAAGAATTTGTTCTTTCCCGTCAGCTAATGAAGTGCGGTACCAGTATCGGAGCCAATGTTCGCGAAGCACAGCAGGCGCAAAGCAAAAAGGACTTTCTTTCCAAAATCAGCATTGCACTGAAAGAAGCAGACGAAACGCTGTACTGGCTGGATTTACTGAATGCTACTGATTTTCTAACAAAAGAACAGTATGTTTCTTTTTATCGCGAAGCGGCATCTCTCAAACGTCTGCTGGTGGCTATTGTTAAAACCACCCGGACAAATCTGACCGAATAATTATCCATTCTCCATTTTCAATTCTCAATTCGTCACCAACTTTACCTTAACGAAAGGTACGAAACCATGAGTGAAATCATCAAAACCGAAAACCTGCAGTACGCCTACCCGGCCGAGGACGGACAGCTTTCCGTTCCTGTGCTAAAGGGCGTAAATCTTTCCATCCGGCGCGGCGAGTTCGTCGCGGTGCTCGGTCACAACGGCTCGGGCAAGAGTACGCTCGCCGGCTGCTTCAATGCCATCCGTCTGCCAACCGGCGGCGTATGCTACGTTGACATGATGGACACCCGCGACGAAAACAACACCTACGATGTGCGCAAAACCGTCTCGATGGTATTCCAGAATCCGGACAACCAGCTTGTCGCCACCGTTGTTGAAGAAGATGTCGCATTCGCGCTGGAGAACATGGGCGTGCCGCCCGAGGAAATCCGCAAGCGCGTTGACGATGCACTGCGTGCCGTCGGCATGTACGAATACCGCGCACAGGCGCCGCACCGTCTGTCCGGCGGACAGAAGCAGCGAATCGCAATCGCAGGCGTTATCGCCATGATGCCGCGCTGCGTTGTGCTCGATGAGCCGACCGCCATGCTCGATCCGCAGGGCCGTCGTGAGGTCATGAATGTTGTCCGTGAGCTGAACCGCAAATTCGGCATCACGGTCATCCTTATCACCCACCACATGGACGAAGCCGTGCAGGCGCAGCGTGTGGTTGTCATGCACAAGGGCAACGTGCTGATGGACGGCGCTCCGCGCGAGATTTTCACGCAGGTGGACAAGCTGCGCGCGGCTTCCCTGACCGTACCGCAGACCATCGAAGTCCTGTACGACCTCGATCAGCAGGACGGCGAAAAACTGCCGATCGACGCACTCTCGATTGAGGAATGTGCAGATATTCTCGAACAAGAATACTTGAATTGATTATCCGAAGGAGAATCTTATGTCAACCATACTTGAAACGAGGGGCTTGACGCACGTTTACGGCGCAGGCACCCCCTTTGAGCGTGTTGCGCTTGACCATGTTGACCTGAAAATCGAAAAAGGCGAAATCCTCGGTGTGATCGGTCACACCGGTTCGGGCAAGTCTACGCTCATTCAGCACCTGAACGGTCTGCTGCAGCCGTCCGAAGGCGAGGTCCTGCTCGATGGCAAGTCCATCTGGGATGCCAAGGGCAAGTGCAGCCGCGAAACGCGCTTCCGCGTCGGTCTGGTATTCCAGTATCCGGAATACCAGCTGTTCGAGGAGACCATCGCGAAGGACATTGCCTACGGCCCGACCAACATGAAGCTGCCGCAGGCCGAGATTGACGAGCGCGTGCGCGAATCCATGGCGGCAGTCGGCCTTGCACCCGAGCTTGCCGACCAGTCTCCGTTTGCGCTGTCCGGCGGTCAGAAGCGCCGCGTTGCCATCGCAGGCGTTATCGCCATGCGGCCGGACGTACTCGTGCTCGATGAGCCGACCGCGGGCCTCGATCCAGCGGGCCGTGACGAGATTTTTGAGCTCGTCCGTAATTATCACAAGCAGTCCGGCGCGACCATCCTCATCGTGTCCCACTCGATGGAGGATATCGCACAGATTGCCGACCGTCTGCTTGTGATGAACCACGCCAAGGTGCTGTTCTGCGACACGCCGCGCGAGGTTTTCTCGCACGCGGACGAGATCATTGCCGCAGGACTGGACATCCCGATGATCACCAAGGTCATGCTCGAGCTGAAAAAGCGCGGTCACGATGTTGATACCTCGGTCTACACCGTAGCGCAGGCCATGGATGCTCTGCGTGCCTGCAAGCGGAAGGAGGCTGCTCACGAATGCTGAAGGACATTACCCTCGGTCAGTTTTTTCCGGGCAACAGTGCGGTGCATCGTCTTGACCCGCGCGTAAAGATCGTGCTGACGGTGGCATTCATCGTGCTGCTGTTTCTCGCACAGGGACCGGTTTCCTATGCGCTGATCATCGCATTTCTTGCCGTTGTCATCGGTATTTCGCGTATTTCGCCCAAAATGGTGCTGCGCGGCCTCAAGCCGATCCTGTTCATCGTTATCTTCACAGCGGTGCTCAACCTGTTCTATACACCTGGCACCTACATTTTCCAGTGGCACTTCCTGCACATCAGTGTGGAAGGCGTTAAGCTGGCCATTTTCATGGTACTGCGCCTGATGCTGCTCATCATCGCAACATCCATGCTCACCTACACCACCTCACCGATTCAGCTGACCGACGGACTCGAGCGTCTGCTTTCTCCGCTCAAAAAGCTGCACGCGCCGGTGCATGAGCTGTCCATGATGATGTCGATCGCACTGCGCTTTATCCCAACCCTTATCGAAGAGACCGAGAAGATTATCTCGGCACAGAAGGCGCGCGGTGCAGATTTTGACTCCGGCAACCTGATTCAGCGTGCCAAGGCCATGATCCCGATTCTCGTGCCGCTGTTCATCTCGGCGTTCCGCCGTGCGGACGAACTCGCAACCGCCATGGAGTGCCGACTGTACCGCGGCGATGTCGGCCGTACCCGCATGCGCCAGCTCAAGATCGCCCGGGTGGATATTTGTGCTCTGCTTTGGGTAGCAGCCTTGTTTGTGGTTATTATTGCACTGAAACACTTTGGACTGTAACGTAAATCTATATTGTAGGGCGGGCTGCCCTCAGCCCGCCGCACGGAATACTTTTATCATCATCCACTTCCAACGCTTAACTTTTATAGCTATGAAGAATATTGCATTAGTTTTATCTTACGACGGCACAAATTTTAACGGCTGGCAGATTCAGAAAAACGGTCCTTCGATTCAGGAGAGCATGGAGGACGCGATTTTTCATCTGCTGAAGCAAAAAGTTCATGTTTCCGGTGTCGGACGCACGGATTCCGGCGTTCATGCCCGCCGGTATGTGGCAAACTTCCACGCAGACTGCACGATCCCGATGGACCGTCTGCCGTATGCGCTCAATAGCTTTCTGCCCGAGGACATTGCGGTTTCCGGCGCAGTCGAGGTTCCCGAGGACTTCGATGCGCGCTTCAACTGCACCAAAAAGGAATACGCCTATTATCTGTTCCCTTCCACCCTGCGGGACCCGTTCCACGCGCGGTACGCATATCGGTACAATTATCCGCTGGATATTACAAAAATGCAGGAAGGCGCACAGTATTTTGTCGGCAAGCAGGACTTTGCATCCGTGAGAAGTCAGGGCACACCGGTCAAGAGTACGGTTCGCACCATTTTCTGGTGCGAGGTGGAGCCGGTGGATGACCTCATCCGCATCCGCGTCTGCGGCGACGGCTTCCTGTACAACATGGTCCGCGCGATTGCGGGCACGCTGACGTATGTCGGCGGCGGCAAGCTGGCGCCCGAGCAGGTGCGCGACGTACTGCTCGCGTGCGACAGAGAGCAGGCCGGACCGACCCTGCCTGCCTGCGGTCTGTTCATGAACCGCCTGTGGTACGACGATACGCCCGAACTCGACAGATTCCGGCTGTCCGAGTGACAATTTTCAAGTTTTATTCACATTTTCACCCACAAAACACGCTACAATAAGGAGGCGGGATTTCATGAGCGAACAGAACCCAAAGCAGAATATCATCCGCTTTCCGCTCTCCAGGCGGGAGCGCCGTCAGCGCCTGCTCGACAGCAAGGACGCGCGTATCCGCACGACCGCCCTGCTCCGCATGCTCTGCGGCTGGGCTCTGGTGCTGGGAACAGCCATGTTCCTGATCGCCAACTACCGTATTTTTACGCCGACCTCGCTGCGCACACTCGGCAGCTATATTGCGGCCGGTATTCGCTCGCATGACGGCGATATCACCACCATCAACTACGAAAACGAGACCTTCAGCGACGGTGCGCTGTTTGAATCCGGTCTGGCGTACGCGGACAGTGACGCGCTGTTTCTGTCCCGTGCGGGCAGCATGACCACGCTGCGCTATTCGCTCGGCTACTCCGATCCCGCGGTGGAAAGCAGCACGAATTATGTGCTCGTGTACGACCGCGGCGGCGTCAAAGCCGCACTGGTCGGCTCAGCAGGCGCTGTCGCGGAGCTGGAGCTGGAATCCACCATCCTGAACGGTTCAATCGGCCGCAGCGGCCGTTTCGTGCTCACCACCAACGAGCACGGCTACCGTACCGCCGCTGCCGTTTACGACACCGCAGGAAAAGAGGTTTTCAAATACCGTGCATCGGAATACTATATTGTATCCGCCGTACTCTCGCCGGACTGCAATACGCTCGGCATTCTCGCCTTCCGGCAGAACGGCGTAACGCTCGAGTCCCATGTGCTGTTCTTTGATGTGTCCTCCGGCAAGCAGGTTTCGGACACCGCACTGACTGACGCGCTCGGTGTAACGCTCACTTATTCCGAGAACAACGCCGCGATCGCGCTGTGCGACACCGGCCTGTATCATGTCACCCGCAGAGGCACGGTCGATGTGCTGCTCGAGCTCAGTTCGCAGGATCTGATCGCCACTGCGTCTCAGGGCAGTACGATGGCTGTCGCTGTACGCTCCTACCTGAACGATGCACGCAGCGACCTCTATACCGTCCGCAACGGCAGTCTGCACGGTCCGTTCGCACTGACCGAGGAGCCAACGGCGCTTGCCGTCTCCAACGCCGGTACGGCGGTGCTGTCCGCGTCCGGTGTTACGGTCTACAACACCTCTGCCGAGCCGCAGTGGCACAATGATGACGCTGTCGGCGCACGCCGTGTGCTCATGACCGATGACGGTACGGTTTTCCTGCTCTACAACCGCAACGCGCGTATCTTTACCGCGCATTCCGAACGATCCGAGGAAGTGCATGCAGATAACTGATATCAACGATATGATTTCCACAGCGGCGCAGCTGCTCAACGCACCCGACCTGATCCTCATTGCCGTGCTGCTGGCCAACGTGTGGCTCGGTGCCCGACGCGGACTGGTCGGTGCGCTGTACGGCGTGCTCGGCCGCATCGGCATGATCGCCGCGTCGGTCGCCGCCGCCAAGTATACCGCACCGTATATCGCGCAGTGGGTGGTCGTGCCGGCAGTCGGTCAGCTGTTTGAAAAGCAGGCCGCACTTAAAACCGCCGAAGGCGTGCTGGACGGTCTGCGGCAGAGCGTCACCGAAGCGGCTGTCAGCATGTCGGAGAGCATCGCGTTCTCTATGCTTGTGGTGCTGTTCAGCGTGCTGTTCGGACGGCTCATCTGGATTTTCGGCCGCAGCCTCAAGCTCATTGTTCGGCGTACTCCGCTCAGCGCACTCGATTCCGCAGGCGGCGCACTCATCGGCTTTGTAACCGGCGTTGCATTCGTCTGCATCCTGCTGATCGTGCTGCAATGGCTGTTCCCGATCACCTACACATCGCTCGGCTATCTCTCGCCGGAGCGTGTCAAGCATACGCTGCTGCTCAAACAGCTGGTGGATGTTTTACCAATCGCCATTTAATGGAGAACACCTTAATTCTCCATTTTCTATTATCAATTCTCAATTCCTAAAAGGAGTTTAACCTATGAATATGCCAATGTGCTCGCGGTGCAAGAAAAACATCGCGGTGGTGTTCATCACCAAAATCGAGGGACCGGATAAGACCACCCAGGAGGGTCTGTGCCTCAAATGTGCACGCGAACTGGGTGTCAAGCCGCTCGATAACATCATGGAGCAAATGGGTATCACCGAGGATGACCTCGAAGCGCTCTCCGGTGAGATCGGCTCCCTGTCCGACCTGAACGACCTGGTTCCCGCCGGTTCGGACGGCACGGACGACGACGCCCCCCACGAGACCGACCCGGTCGCTGCCGGCACTCTGCCGGGACAGCCCGCAGGCGGCTCTCACGATGAGACCCGTACCCGTTCTTCCCGCAAGGAGGACAAAAAGCGTAAATATCTGAATAATTACTGTGAAAACCTGACCCAAAAGGCCGCAGAAGGCCGCATTGACCACATCGTGGGCCGCGACCGCGAGACCGACCGCGTCATTCAGATTTTGAACCGCCGCCAGAAGAACAACCCGTGCCTGATTGGCGAACCCGGTGTCGGCAAGACCGCCGTTGCCGAGGGTCTGGCAGTCCGCATCAACGAGGGCCGCATTCCGTTCAAGATGCGCAACAAGGAGGTCCATCTGCTCGACCTGACCGCTCTCGTGGCGGGCACGCAGTTCCGCGGCCAGTTTGAGAGCCGCATGAAGGGCCTGATCGACGAGGTAAAGCGTAGCCCGGAGCGGCGGAATTCTTCCAGGAAATTAAAGAGCGCGGCGGGCAGTTTGTA
>OGXP01002912.1_pt1 | contig 9964 bp, 4 predicted proteins | sample 1576351 | NCBI WGS metagenome assembly OGXP01 (sample SAMEA3541517, study PRJEB24748) | human gut metagenome | biome: human gut; feature: human-associated habitat; material: faeces | place: China | collected 2012
CGAAGGTATACAATCCCCGGAATATGTATATTGTTTCCCCTTCGTCATTGGTTTGTTTCTCAAAGCACACAAACGGAGCTTCCCAAACTGACACACGGACTTTCGCATCTGCGCGCATCGCCTCGTTCAGGATACCCACTTCACGTATAAGGTCCGTATAGGAGTTTACCGCACCGATCTTATGCGACTGCATACTGGAGGCATAGTTCTTCTTTGCCGTAAACTTGCGTCCAGCCGGAAGAGACGGTGTCATTGACCACTTCGCTCCCGCGGTGGAGTCCGAGCCGTCGGCGTAACGAATGACGGAGAGTTTCTTGTCAAGCTGGTAACGGGTATTCCAGATCCAGTATTTCATGGATGACGTACCCTGCCCCTTGGCGGTCACATTGCTGATTGAAACATTCCATTCCGGATGGTCATAAAAGAACACTTCCAACATGCCGGTACGAGTTGATTGATCCGCCATGTAAGGAATTGTATTGTCGAATGTCATTACGTTAAACTGATCCTTCGTATTTTCAAAATCGATATCCGAACCGTGCAGGTCCAGGATGTCATTATTCTCTGTCACAATTGCCTTGGAATCTGTGGTATTCAGCCAGTTGATGTAATTACGCAGGACTCCCTGTGAGGTCAGTCCCTGGTTATATTCCCGTATTCCGTATATGTCCACGTCCGCGTATCCGGAACCTATCACGATCATCCCGTTATGGGCGAAATAATCATTGCTCTCGTAGGTGAATTCCCTGTTCTTGACACCGTTGACATACAGTATGCAAAGGTTGAATCCGCTGTTGCCATAGGCGTCCGGCAAAATGGTCAGCGTGAGTCTTGTGCGTTTTCCCTCGAACGTATGCAAACTTTGTACATCATCGTTTTTAAGTGACTGGGAGTGCATGATAATGTCATCCGCATAGATGTTCAATCCGACAAATGAACCACCGGACGGGGACGATATGGTGATAACCGGTTCGGAATAATCCGTCACGTTATCAACCTTATAGTCAAGTTCGAGAGTCTTCCCGGTGCGGGCGCATTCATTTTTAAAAGGGGAATATCCCATGCGCAGCGATGAGCCGGCCATAAGCCGGAGTACCTTGTTCCCGTCTTCGTCCGATTGCCAGCCGTCATTGCCCCAGTTCATATTCTCCCAGCTGCCCGGGATGACGGAACCGTCCATTTCATTTATGATTTCCTGACGATTCCCCTGCCGGTTGGAGCGGGTCTTGGGATTCATATAGAATACGGAGCCCGACACGGCCGAATATCCCAAGGAGTTGTTTACCTGATAGGTGATTGGGGATGTCAGCTCCATATCGACATCGAGGATATGGGCCGTTATTTCAAATTCCGTATTATCCATTGTCTCAATCTCCATCGGGAATGAGAATGTATGTCTGGCGGAACATGCGATACTGTCTTCTTCGGAAGTAAAGACATCCTCACCATCTTTTTTGATGGTGAATTTAGCGGAGGTAATGACATTGTCGCCATCGTACATCGCGTAATCGAACAATGAGTTCTCACTCCAGTTGGTCGCCCTGCCGAGGATGTTGTTAACGGCTACCAGCTTCCTTTGTTCGCCGGCTACCGCGCAAATGACATTGAACGATATCGTTCTTGTCTTGACCGTCCCGTCCGAGTTCGAGACATAAGCAGATATATTGAATACGCCTGTCACGCCCGGGTGGATTACAGAGTAATTGTAGGCAGTTTCCGTATATACGCCTGTACCGATCTGAATCTGGTAGGATTCATTATAATCCTTCCCGGTAACAGTCACATACAATGTTTTTGAAATATTACCGCTGATATTCAGAGGAAGCGTAATAGCACCGGTGTAAGCCGTCCACCATTTAAAGTTGTCCGCACTGATGGACAATGAAGTAAGCTGTACCGTGTATACAAATGCCGGAGCCGTCACTTCCGTCACTTCTCCCGTTACTTTGATCATTACATTGTTTGCTCCGGACGCCAGAAACTCCGCAACGTCAATACTGAAAGGAGAACCGGAACTGATATACAGCTGTTTGACAACAAGATACTCAGCGCTGTTGCTGTTTTTAACAGAGATCTGACAGAACCCACGCTCTCCGGTATCTTCATAAGGTTCGTTGGTGCTGTATCTTTCCTGGCTGATGAAAGTAAAATTCAAATGGCAAGGTTCCCCTTTGCTGGCTGACAGGCTTTTACTGTCCAGGTTATTGATTATACGCAGGTTTCTTTGTATCCCAGTTTCTCCACCTCCGCCGCTATGTGAGGAAATATAGTTCATTAAGTCTTCAAAGGTGGTTATAATAGATCCGTCCTCCGCAACTCCGGTGGGAATAAACACTCCGGCAGCAGGAGACCATCCATTATTGCCGTACAGTAATACGGAACCGTCTTCTGCCGTATCGGATTCAGGGGAGACATTCTTTAATTCTCCTATTGAAGAAGGAGTATTTGCGTTTTTCTCCAATTCCTTGACGGTATCGATCAGATTATTGAATTCTTCAGCCGACAGACGTCCACGGGAATTCTTGCCTTCATTTTCTTCCTTATGTTCTATATTCAGTGCCATAAAACTATTCTCCAAATATTAACGGGAAGGCATATGGGAAGCCTTCCTCCTTGATTTCTATTTTTCCGCGTGCTGAAAGCGCGTGCATGATCAGGTTTGTCTCAAGCATACCGGTATCAGCCATGTCGCTTTCAACACGGCTGATCACGGTACGGGTGGTATTACCCTTGTCATCCGTTTTGCGCACACTTAAAACAAACTTGATATACCCCATACTACTTGTTCAACTGGTTGATTATTTCTCTTTTCACCGCAGCTATGAGACGTGAGTTCTCCACCACCAGTTCCATCGCCTTGCAATACCGTTCAGGAACTTCTACTGCTTCACTTGAGTAGTAGATCTGCTTTGCCAGTTCCTCAAAACCGATATCCAGCAGGATGCTACCGTTATACATCATTTCGTTACCGACCGTTTCAGCGGTGTCGAAGGTCTGTTTACCGCCTTCGAAAGAAGTCTGCGCCTCGATTCTCTTAAAATTGATTTTCATATTCTTTTTGTTTATTATTTAGGAGTTCCAAATATTATCAGCGTAAAGAATCTAGGATAGCATTTATTATTACCCGGATCCCAAAAGATAACGTTGAAAGAGTTTGTGCTAAGACCATTATAGCTAGAGAAACAAGCTTGCCAACTTTCGCTTTCTCTTTGTCCGGTAGGAAGCACTAACGGGTAATAGTTGGTGTGGCCCAAGTCATGCGTAAACCAGTATTCTCTCGAACTGTTAAGACTAATGCCTGTTATATTTATCCCATTACCCCATCTTTTATTTATACCATAGGTTACATCATTTCCATTTCTTGTGGTAGAAATTTCAAAACATCCCAGGACCCCAGGCATGCACCAGATATCATCAGACGATGACAGCTTCCATAAGCATCCTCCAGCAGCGGCTATTGCATAATTAGCTCTTCCGCCTTTTGTCTGATCAAATTGAGTACTTCCAAACGCATTAATCTTAACAGCTATATTTTCATCGCTACCTGACGCCTGAAACATAGAAGCCGTTTCAAATCCGGCAATGCCAGGCAGACCATTGCCAAGTACCGCTTTTCTTGTCGCAGTATAAGTTTCACCCATTGATGTTCGTGTCTTTTGTGTTTCAATGCAAATAAACGCATCGCTGTTATCATAATTAGATAATCCATATCTGTCGATTTCAAAACCGCCTATGCTGCCGGACGTAGCTGTCACATTATTAAGCGTTGCGTTATTAAGCGATACGTCATTAAGTACCGCATCATTCGCTGTGATGTTATTCATCGTTATATCCCCTGCTTCATTTACAAGGAATGTATCGTTAGCTATGATGTTGCCGTTGAACCTAATCTGATCTGCGGATATCACTGCGTTCGAAATCAATCTTCCTGCATCATCTTCCGTGATGAATGTACTGATTTCAGCCCTCTTTACGTATCCGTCAGCTTCGGCTTGTTCAGTAAACAACTGAGTGAAACCTGATTCAGTAACAAGACCGGATGTGCTGATATTGCTGACATGACCTTCTGCGTCAAAGGTTATCTTTTTAGATAACAGTACATTGAAATCATCGGTTGTTACCAATCCGCTCGTATTAATGTTTGTGATATTACCGGAATTATCAAAATGGATTCCTTCTACAAGAGCGGCAATAGAATCCTTAGTCACCTGTATAACAGACGTATTTTTATCTGCCGTTTCCTGTGCATCTCTTGCAATTCCCAGAGCGTTTAGTGCGTCCTGAGCAGCATCATACGCATCGCTGATACCTTGATTGGCTAGTCTTTTTGCCGCTTCGATGCCTTCCTCCGAATCCGTTACGGCTGCGAGTATCCGGTCACCTAAATTCTCAAGATAGGCAGTGGTAGCCGTTGAGCTAGGTTGCCAGTGTTTTATAGAGAAGGTTGTTCCTTTTGCCTTGGCAGTGATGCAGACGAGAGAGTCATTCTTATAAGAGATGCCTTCGCCGGAATAGGTCGCATTCGCCCACATATCGCCGATATCATAAACATCGGAATCCTTTGGCTGGGATACAAATACTCGTCGTTTCCCGTCAGCGGTATCCTGAGCCTTGGATGCGTCTTCCAGTGCTTTCAGCGTCAGATGGTCCGTTATATCATTCCAGCTCCATGAACTGCCATCCTTTTCGAATCTGTATCCATGTCCCGTCAGACGGTTATAGAACATGTCCTGCTCATGCATGGTTTTAAGTTCGTCAGTAGTCCAATCGGATGCCGGCAGGTTCTCCAGCGTGGGATCGTAGTCAAAGAACCACAGAGTGTATTCCTTATCCGTTTGCTCCCTGACAAGATCCATATCCGTTTGAAGGTCATTAATAGTATCGTCTATATCTTTCCCTGTGGCCTGATTAATGAACTTAGCGGATATCTCACTCAGTACAGTATTCAGGTCGATAAGTGGTTCCGGCATTGTATAGGAGTTGATACCTTTATATATACGAATGTAGGGACCGCCGACTGTTACACTGTCCCAGACGATTGCGCCTTGACGTACCGGATCTGTTTCGTTACCAAGCTGGACGATATTATCACCCACAGAAGGCACATCACTACCGGATGCGCAATTCGTTTTGGAGAGTTCTATATAATCATCACCACATCCGCTCACATAACGCCAATAAAATGTTGTTCCGGTCTTCAGTGCAAAAGTCTCACTGATAGCAAAATCACCGACTTCAAAGGTATTTCTGACAATCCGTCCTTCGGCATCGGTCGTTTTGAAATAGCATCTGTAAACGTCTCCCCTGTCCTCAACCTTGTTACAGATGATTCCACCATTAGTGTTGTACTGTTTCCCTCCTATATAGGTAGACTGCTGCACTTGTATCTCGTTGATGCTTAACTTTTTTCGTATGTCAACGAAGTCTATATCAAGATGATAATTACCTTGTTCATCTTTATAAATACCGAATCCTGTACTGCCGGTGGAGAAATTATTAGAAATGATGTCACCGACAAGCTTTATCTGTTCGAGCGTGGATGTCCCCTTCGCATTGATACCTTCAAGGAAGGTCATCAGCTTCTCAATCGTTTCAGCTATGTCTTTTCGTACATACCGATCATCATTGTCGTTGTTGCTGCCGATAATGGCAAGCTTGAAATGTTTCTTACCGTCAGTTTCAGGGATGCTGTCATCCTTTACGAGTTTATAGATCATTCCATTCTCAATGACGGAAACTACTTGTCCGGCATAAGGAACATAAGCCTCCGTGTCTGTATTACGGGCATAAACACGGGCTTCCTCCAAGGTTTCCCATACATCTGTCGAATCAATCGAATAAGCATTGACACGCTTATATCTGCCAGCGAAACTATCCCCTTTTATATTAAGTGCCATAATCAGTTCGTTTTAAAAGTGAAATTATCCGTCTCGGTGCTTGTCGTAGCCGTACTGAATACATACATTGTATATTCCAAAGGAGCACTTCCGTTAATACCTTCAACATTGATCTTTCGCGGAGAAGCTGCGGAATCCAAATCCATGAAGTTATATTGGTATCTCTCCAGTGAAACATCCTTGATGGTACCGTTTGGAATACAGATAACGAAAGTCTTATAATTGTTTATCGTAAATTTGTATGCACCTGCCCCCTTATACAGCCCGCTGCCGGAAAGTGCCCGTACCTCCGCCGAACTCGCAGGAATTGAATTACAAACTCCGGCGAACCACTTACGCCTCACATTTACACTGATCGTATTGTTTATAATCTTTCTTGATATATTCCCGTCTTCACTGGCACTATATATAACTGTTGCCTTATATGTCTCACTTTGAGTATATACACCTTCCAACTGCCTTACAGCCGTTTGTACACCGCCTATTTCTTCAGAGAAATTCAACTTATTATTAGATGCATCGTCATAAAATGCCGCCTCCATAGGACCTTGACCATTCCTAATAGCAGTATATGTTATAAATCCTTTTTGACTACCGAATTCGACGTCATTTGCTGTTGAGATTTTACTCTTCAATTCTCCTGTTGATTTTTGCGATACCATTTTAATGAAAGCATCCTCTATTGTAGTTCCAGATAAAATGATATCACCTGCCTTATAATAACCGATTTTATCGATCGTAACCATCACATCTTTTGAGAACTTTGTTACAGTATCCACCCCATCATACTTCTTCCCTATCTGCTCTGTTACATAGTCATTAATAGCTCCGATAGTTGTCGTATACCACTTCTCTGAATAAGGTTCCTGGATTGGGAATAATGCCCCCTCGGACAAAAGCAGACGAGGGAATTCAACAAGTCGAGGGGGCACTGTAAAAGAACCGACTTCAGGCACTACAATTTCAAGTGCTTCCGATGGAAGGTCAGTTCTAGGAAGATTCAAGAATGGTTTGGCATCAGCGTATTTATAAGTAAAAGTATAGTTGCTGGGCAACTCCTTATCTGTATAAGACACATTACTTTCTACCACTATGATAGAACGAAAATATGAGTTGATATAAAGATACTTTTTCAAGGAAGGGAAAAAGTCCAATAACCAACGGCGTTCTTTCATGTTCAGATATCCTGTATCTTTTTGAAACTTTCGAATAGTATCGACACGATATTCAAGGGAAACATCTTCAATTTCAGCTATATTATGTGTATGCTCTCCCGTAAAATCCGAAGAGCCATAAGCCCGAAACGTATCGATACCTCCTAATGAGTTCTCAAAAAGCACCCATTGTTCGGTTTCCGACTTCATATCCGAAGCATAGTATCGCTGTACATAAGTCAAACGCTCTCCATTCAAGTTTTCAATCCATACGTCATAATAAGCAGGCAGTCTATGCTCCAGCCTTTCTGCTACTGAAGCATATTGTAATGGAATAGTATATGCTTTTCCTGTTTGTAATTCAGCAAGATCAATATCATTTTGAGAAATGACATTGCCCGACTGATCAGTAAAATAAGCATGAAGCTTTGCTTTACAGTTTAATGTTGCATAGTAAGTAAGAAATTCCGGAGAATAATAAGTAACCGGTTTTATGCTTGGCTGCCAAGTCAGAAAATTCTGCGTAAGAAAGTTCGTTGCTGAATCTGCAAGCATATCAACACCGGTACGAATAGCTTGGAATGTCACTTGCGTGCCTGATATTATAGCCTTAAAAGTAGACACCAAAGAAGGTTGTTCATATATCACCGATGAGTTTTTGAACAAGAAAGACAAACGTGCATGGACAATATCCTTTATATTGATGATAACAATACCATCTACACCTGGAGAATAACTCCGGGATACAACTTCTTCCCCACCCTGTTGGAGTACGAACGAAATTGTATCCGTAGTACCGATACGAAACTCCTTAATATTTCCGCTTAATGATAAAGCATCAGGTTTCTGTAAAATGGTCATAGCTCTTTTTTATGACGAAATTAACGGAAGCATGTAGCAAACTAAAGGACAGAAAACATATCAATAAGGAGACTTTATCGGAGTAAGATTAGCCACAACGCGATAATAATTTCTTTTTCCTTGTCTGTCATCCCAACAAGCTGCGTATGATCGCTCATAATATACCCCTCCTGCAGCAACCTGCTCCTTGGTTGGAAATGGAGGGTAAATAGCAGGAAGAGTATTGCCGCTTCTAGCAGCTGATATTTCGAACTTAATTAGTTCTGCATTATATTCAGCTTCTGAGATATCATATACGTTTCTATTTAATCTCCAGCAAACAGCATCATCCCTAAGTGGAAATCGTTTTTCCTCTGCAATGGCTGAGTGTACCGGTTCGTACAAACGGGTCGTATAAAAACTGGATTCAGTCGGTTCATTATCTCCCCCGATACAATATTTAAGCTTATCGATAAAAAGTTCCTGACCGTTAATGATCACTTTTCGATGTGAAGGAATAGTCATCTTTTGATGATCAGACAATAAGATATCACCTTTAACCTCATGCATTGAATTTCTCAGCAAGTCATCCAAAGAGCGATAAAACTTCTCATAGATTCCGTCGGGACCATTGTATAGCAATGAATAATCAGCAAACTTCTCTTCACTATTCTTGTAATTTGTATTTGTCCCGATATTATATCCATCAGTTCCTTTATAGATTAGACTTAGCATTGGGGCCTGCTCTTTATTTGATGCCGTTTCATCAGGTTCGGCATCTTCACTTTCTTCGGAGGATGACGAGTTAATTACTAAGGTGGAATTTAACGAACGGCCTTCTCCAATATAGGGAACATAAACCAGTGAACGTTTATCTCTTAGGGCGGAAGGACGGTCCGAACTTGGAAATGTTTCAAAGACCAAAGAGAACATGGCATCAGGACAAGTAATTTTCTTCTCCTTCAATGAATTATCTCCATCTAAATAAGGAATATTGGCAGAGCATATACATTGTTTTACAGTAGAATCATCTGTAAATCCTATGCGGTAATATTCTCCTGTAAGTGGATATAAGCAGGCATTAGGATATTTAGCTTTCAGATCTGAAGTGGAATCATAAGTATCTCCCTCATCTGAAATAACGCTTTCGGAGGAAAGATTTACTTTTTGATATTCCGGCACATTAAACTCAAGTCCGGAAGTTAAGCAATCGGTCAGATCCGTCTCAGCTTTCATTCTAGATACATCATTAAAAAGCTCTATTGCCACAGTCCTCGTCACTTCGTCCGGAATAAATTCACATAAAAATTTCTTTCTAAATACATTCAGGATAGTATTGCATTTGCAATCCGGGACCAAGTGCGAAAGCAATATAGTGCCATTTACAAGAGAGTCGATGGTATTGTTGACAAACACCATCGACTTAAATGGTTCGGTCACATCGAAGAAGTTCTCCAGCAAAGTATAACCGAAGAAAGAAAATATTCTCCTCAAAAGGTAAGGTGCACGAATAAACGGACTCATATAATACCCCGGATCCAATTTGATTTTAACATCATCCACCTCCTCGACACGTGGAAACACATTATAAAAGTCAAGAGTCCCTGTTTTAGTCCCTTTGATATAGCCTTCACTATCCATAAATTCAAGTCGGTTTATATAGCGCCGTGCATTATCAAAATCGACAAATACCGGGAATATTGAAAACTGAGGATGTTCGTTCGTTAATAGTGATCGGCAAAAATCAATCCCTTGCTGTACCGTCTTTACTCCCGGAATTGTTTCATCTACAAAAACGTCCCGTAACGATGCTTTAGATATCTGAGACAGGAATGACCCCTCGTTCAGATAAAATGATGTAGAAATTGTACTCTTACGCTTAACAGTCAAGATAGCCTGTCTGCATGCCGAGAAATATTCACCCGATGAGATGGTAGCCTGAATATCAGATGGCAGCTTCCGCATCCCTGTTATGTCCGGATAGCCCAACGCTTTCTGATTCCAGTCCGAATCAGGGACAGCTTCCTGCTGCTCAAAACGAGCGACATCTTCCGTAAGGCGGTACACTGTGTC
>OGXP01002932.1_pt1 | contig 9870 bp, 10 predicted proteins | sample 1576351 | NCBI WGS metagenome assembly OGXP01 (sample SAMEA3541517, study PRJEB24748) | human gut metagenome | biome: human gut; feature: human-associated habitat; material: faeces | place: China | collected 2012
TGCCCACGACAAGATTTATGTCACCCACGAAGGAAGCCGTACCGAGATTTTTGATGCGAAGAGCCATCAGTTCCTTACCTGCATAGGCAATGGAAGCTGGGGAACAGGGCCCACGCAGACCGTACATGCCTTCGATGTGCTGCTCTACAAAGGGCTGGTCATGATACACGACAAACGCTACGTCAACTTTGTAGAAGAGCAGGCTATACAGTCCGGAGTGACTCCGCGGATTTATGTACGTTCCGAACATCTGGGCGAGACAAACGGCACTTACGGCATGGCGGTGGACGAACAGACCGGCCTGCTCTACTCCACCCATCCCGCCAAACGCATAGACCTGTTCGCCCCTGACGGGATACGGGAAGGAGTTTCACCCAAACGCACCGGGCAACTGGCTTATAAAAATGTACCCTACGACTTGGATTTCTACGAAGGAAGGCTGTTTGTAAGTTCCAACGGCACAGAAAAGTTCTGTGAGGTCAATCCCCGGACGGGAGAGATCGTGAAGGACCATACCACCATCGGCGGCATCACCCTGCAAGCACCCGAGAAGTTCTGTATCCGCCGCCACACGCTGTTCATCACCGACCGCGTGAAAAACGGGACATGCGTTTACGCCATCCCCATGAGTGAGCTGAAATAAATATATACCTATATAATATAGTAAGAACAACATGAAAATATACGCTTATATCCTGATTGTGCTGTCCGGAGTCCTGACGGCACAATGCAGCAAAGTCACCCTGGATGAAATCTGCGGCTACCCCTCCGCTCCCGGCGGAGGAAACGGGGAAGGAGAAGGAAACGGGGATTATAACAGTTACTGGTATTACTCGTATGAGGCGGCGCAGCTGATTGATGCGGAAACCCTGGGTATGGAAACGGCCGAGGATTTCACCCCTTATACCGTCGCTCATCTGGGGGATACCCTTTTCATCGCAAACATCGGAAAGGCAGGCAGCAGCCTGTTGCTGTTCAGTATAAAGAAAGGTGAACGGCTGGGAACCTTGCAGAGCTGGCAGCACGACGGCGGGGAGAAGAGTTTCGGAAGTCAGATAGAAGCCATCGTGCCGTCGGGCAACCGGCTGTATGTGGCCGAACGCCAGTCGCGCATCCATGTATTCCGGTTGCCGGAACTGTCCTACCTCACCTGCATAGGCAACGGGCAATGGAGCGGCCCCGTATTCCAGGCACAGGCCATGACGGTAAAGGACGGGCTGATTTTCGCACGCGACAAGAACGGAATGGTCAGCATTTACAAAGAGGAGGATGCCACCCCGGAAAATTACCAGAAGGTGAACCGCTACCGCCGGGCATCCGGCAACGGCAGTCCGGGCAACAACGGCTTTGCCAGCCATTCCATGCAGCCCGATGCGGAAGGGCATCTGCTGCTCACGGATTATGAAGGGAAGAAAATACGGGTGCTCGATCCGGCACTGGTCAACGATGATATGGCAAACGACGCTTCCATCGATCTGGACGACCTTTCCCTGTCGCCCGGCTTCAAGCCCAAGACACTGGCGTTGTGCGGCGACCGCTGGTATGCTACCGGCGACAATGACGCCATCAACATATACGAACGCCAGTCCGACGAATGGAGCAAGAAAATAAAAACTGTAAAAGGATATGCTTTTTCCCAGCCTGCCCGTATCTATGCGCAAAACGACTCTGTGCTATGGGTTTCGGACACGCACAGTTCCAAACGGACACTGGTGAAAATGCTGGTGCATAAGGGGGAAATACGGGAATAGAGGTTCTATTCCGTTCTTTATCCAGAATGTGAATGACACGAATGGCGCAAATTGGGTTTATATCTCTGATTGGCGTCATTCGTGTCATTTTCATTCACACATATCAACCTTGCCAATCTTTCAATGCGACTGTCAACAGGAGCCGGGCGTTCACTTGCCATATCGATTACGTAATCGGGGAAGCCATTCTTTTTATCTGGCCGCACTCCCTCACAATCCCCTTTCAAGGCTCCCCTATCGCCCCCACAATCAGCTGTACCTGAGCCGGCATATAGGTACGGCAGCTCAAGCCACTGCCCATCTTCTCCAGTTGCTCCCTGAGGTGAGGATAATAGTCAATCCAATACTGCAACTTACGGTAAGCCACCTGCGGATTCAAATCCGGGAAATAACACAGGGCCAGTTCGGTGCGGCCATACGTGCGTATCTCAAAATTCTCCATACATTCCATACTTTTTATTTACTTCCATAAAAGTACGAAAAACGGACGAGAAGAAAGAATGTTTTTCCAACAATAATCAACTAGAATCAACTGTTATCAACTACAATCCACCGGAATCAACTTTCCGGAATCCGCACATCGTATCTTTGTAATGTCGGGACGATGAAGGCGAAAGATCTATAATCTTACAGCTGTAAGATATAGGATCTTACACGTGAAAGATAGGGTTCTTTCAGCAGTCGGCAACCAGTGGCTGACGGTTAATGGACAGTGACTGACGGCTGACTTGCTTCATTCCCCGGCAACAGTGTTTCTTAATTCTCAATTATCAACTTTTAATTTTAACAGACTATGGTAAATTACAGTATCGTTATGCGTAGCAATCCGATGGATGCGGATGCCGCCAAGAAGGCTTACGCCAGTGCACAGTATTCGGAAGTGATGGACATCAACCGCTTTGCCGAGCACATCGCCAGCCACGGCTGTGTGTACAAGCGTGCGGACATCGTGGCCATCCTCACCATGGCGGTGGACTGCATGCGCGAACAGCTTCTGGGAGGACAGAAGATACAGCTGGGCGACTTGGGGGATTTCTCCATCAGCATCAACAGTATAGGAGCGGAAAGCGCTGCCGACTACAACCCTGCCATCCACGTCAGAAAGCTGAATGTGAACTGGAGTGCCGGAACACGTTTCCAGAACTTGCAGGAGGAAGCCGTGTTCAACCTGGTGGCCACGCGCAAAGCGGCCCGACTGGTGGTGAAGGCGCTGAAAGCCGGAAAGACCAGTGTGGATCTTACCGGAGAGGCGAAGGAGCCGGAAAACGGAGGACAGGCCTGACGGAACCCCTGTATGACGGAACCAAGGCACGACGCTAAAGGCACAACGCTAAAGGGCTGAATGTGCCCCTGTGACAAGCCGTTTTCGTTGGGGTACATTCAGCCCTTGGCTTCCATTACAATTCATTTATTATCAACCTCTAAAACAAAATTCCAATGAGTTCAAAAACAAAGAAAAACACCTGGACACTGATTCTGAAAGTAATTATCACCGTAGCCACCGCCGTTGCCGGCGCACTCGGCCTGAACGCCTGTATCTGATGATCATGAGAACCATCACCCTGATTATTATCCACTGCTCCGCCACCCCTGAGGGGCGGAGGCTGGATTTTGAGACTTGCCGCCGGGACCACATCCGCCACCGGGGCTTCACGGACATAGGATATCATTTCTATATCACCCGTGACGGAGAGATTCACCGCGGACGACCTCTGGAAAAGGTGGGAGCGCATTGCAAGAACCATAACCGGCATTCTATCGGCATCTGCTATGAGGGAGGACTCTCGGCGGACTGCACACCTGCCGATACGCGTACTCTGATGCAGAAGGGAAGTATGCTGGCACTGCTGCGCGAGTTGCGCCTCCTGTTCCCCAAAGCGTTGATAGTGGGGCATCATGACTTGAATCCCGTGAAGCCGTGCCCTTGTTTTGATGCTGTAAAGGAATACCGCTTTTAAGGGAAGCTTTCTCCAAAGATAGCGTTTCCAATGAGAACCGTTTGTTTTCAAAGAGGTTTCTCCAAAGATAACGTATCCAAGGATGATTTCTCCAAAGATAGCGTCCCTTTCCTCCGCTTTGATTTCCTGACCCTTCATTCAACTAATCGTTTCATTTAACAATAATAAAAATGAACTATCTGATAAACCAACTCATGACCGTGGACAAAGCCTTCTACCGTCATTATCTGGAAATGCTGCTCACCCTGAACCGCATCCAAGCCCTCACCCCCTGGCAGATGTCCATGCTGCTGTGGAGAGCCAAGATTTTCCATATACAGGTGCTCTACCCCGAACTGCTGCGCATCAGCCTGTGCACGGAGCAGGAAAAGGACGAGATACGCTTTATGAAGGGATGGAAACTGAAAGAGCTGGAGAAAATAATGCCCGCATGGCAGCGACGGCAGTGCGAGGAGATAAAACGGGAACGGTGGAGAGGATTTTAGTGGCTAGCGGTTAATGAGGAATGAGCAGTGATCACTGAGGAATGACCAGTAATCAGTAAAGCCTGCCGGCAACATGATCTACTTGTAAGCAACTTTTAAAGGGGTATGTCAAAATAAAATGACTACTCCGAGAAGTTACAGACTGTAACTACAAAACCTAAAAGGCGAATGTCAAAACTCAGTTTTTGAAAACATGAACTTACAATCTGAAATTTGAGCATCCTAAAAGACTAAAGAAAGGGTCGTATCATTACTCCATACAGAGCTTGATACGATCCTTTTACGTGTTATAATTACTATCTGTAACTTTTCGGGGTTGTCCTTTTTGTTTTGACATCTCCCTTCTCCTATCCCCAAGTTATTCAGGAACAGCAACATTCAACTACTTCATTCCCCCTCATTAAACCCCAGGCCCTGCTGTTCGGGCTTCAGCTTCTCTGTCAGGAAATTGGTATGCTCCCACTTCGGTTCGGGCGGATTATGATCCAAGGTCCTCTCCTCGGTAGGCGTGTAGCGTCCGTTGTAAGTGCTGAAGGCGAAAAAAGCATCTCCCGGTCCGCCCAGATGGTCGAAACGTACCTTGGCCACACGCACCAGCACCTGCCCCAGCTCATCGTTACGGTCTACCACCATTCCATAATCCGTCTTGTTGAAAAAGGCTGCCGAGCCGTTGATATCATACAGCGTGGGCACAGGCCAGCGTTTGCTTCCCGGTTCGCGGCGCAACTTGGTGGGGTGCGCCACCAAAATGAGCAACACCTTGTGCTTCACGGCAAAATTGGAGAACTCGTCGAAGATGCGGCTGATGTACTGCGTTTCCGTTTCCCAGTCGGGAATCTGATGCTCGAAGCGGTTGAAGGGGTCCACCACCAGCACCTTCACTCCTTTCCGGCTCACCAGTTGGGCGGCAATGCGAAGCACGCTCTCTACCGAGAAGTCCTCTTTCGGCATAATGGAGAAGACACTCTGTGCCAGGTAACGGATGGCCTGTCCGGCTTCCGGCAACGGCATCCCCTTGTGTTCGAAACGCTTGCCCACCACGCGGCGTATCAGCTTGCGGTAGTGATAGGCCAGCGGGGTATTCTCCGGGCTGAAATAGCCCACCTTCCAATCGTGGCGCAGGAGCAGGCGCATGGCAATTTCGTCCACAAACTCGCTTTTTCCGCTGCCGGGAACGCCTGTAACCGTGAGCACAAAACCACGCTCGAACTTGATCAGCCGGTCCAGATTCTCCAGTCCCGTATCGGCTCCTTCCGGCATTCCGTTGTAATAAATATCCATCAGCGTATCCCATTCGTCCATGGGGCAGAAGACTCCTTCCAACGGGATTTCCGCCGCCTGCTCCACCTGCTGGCGGAGCCTCGGAAGATCGTACTTCAACAGATACTCGTTGGCATCCTTGCAGCCTTCCCCCCAGGCCACCACCTTGCAGCGGTCCACGCCCAGGCGGCGCACCAGTTCGTCGCGCAACTCCACTCCGCGCTTGTCGGTATCCATGGCCAGGATAATTTCCGTCTTGTCATCGAAGTGCGACTCCACGAAGCGGTCCAGCCACTGAAGGTTCGCGCCTCCGGCTCCGTTGGGTACGGACACCACCTCTTCCAGTCCTGCGGCTATCAGGCTGAGGGCATCTATCTCGCCTTCGGTGATGTAGCACTTTTCCTTCCCTTTTATGGCGTCTATGTTCCAAGGAATCAACTCGGCTCCTTTCACCATCTTGAAATGCTTTGCGGCATCCCGGAATTTCATGTTTTTCATTACTCCGTCCTCCAGGTAAGGGAAGCAGATGCAGGCTTCTTCCTTGCCGGTCTGCGGCAGGAATTCCAAGCGTTCCTCTATCTTCATCCTTGTCAGGACGTCCATCGGAATACCTCGTCTGCCGACCATGTATTCCATCATTTTTCCATTCATAATTTGTTTGTTTTTATTGATTACCGGGCATACGTAATGTACAGGCGGTTGCAGGGGGATGTGCGGCTTGCGTTGCGACGTGTTATGGTGCTGCGGTGCTGTATCGTGGTGCTGCGACGTGTTACGGTGCTGCGATGCTGCATCGTGGTGCTGCGACGTGTTGCGGTGCTGCGGTGCTGTATCGTGGTGCTGCGACGTGTTGCGGTGCTGCGGTGCATCCTTCTGCTGTTTCTGCCGTTCCCGGTCTTGTTGTTTCTGTTCTCTTTTCCACATCTCGTCCTCGTTCCACGCTATGGCGAAATCACAATGAAAGCATTTCGCCCATCCCCCTTCACGGGTGATATGCACACTGAACGAAGGATCTTTGGGATTGCTTCGCGTTGCGGAACATTCGGGACAAGGCATACGGAAATGGTCCTTTCTGCGCGGCAGGCTTTTCAGCCACCGCACATAATCTGCATGTTCTTCGCGCGTCATATCCAGCTCTGTTTCAGGTTATCCCAGGTGGCACGTCCGTTGGGGCGCGGGGGTGCATCGGCAGGAAGAGGAACTCCGCAATACGAACGTTCGCCGGTCAGCGGATTGTACGTTTCGTAGGGCGAGAGCGAAGTCGATTCATTCTGCATCCGGCTCCTTTCTTTCAGCTTTTCTTCCAGAAAAAGACGGGTGGGCCTTTCTCGGCGGATGTAGTTGGCGAAATAAGCTTCGGCTTCGGACACGGAAGTGATTCCTCCTGTGTTTCCTTGTGCCACGACATGTTTCTTGAACAGATCACGAATAAAAGAAAGATTGTTCAAAAAGAGTTCTTTCAAACCTGACATCATCCCCACAGCCTCCAGCCAACTCTGAGTAATGAAAGCTTCATTGATGCATTGTTCCCATCGGGGTATCGTTTCGGACAATTCGGAAAATCGGGGAAGTTTATCAACAGCAGCAACAGCAATTATTTCTTTTTCTTTGTTATTGTTGTTTTTCTTCTCTCCTCTATTCTTTTCTTCTCTTATAAAGCTTTGCTTAAAGCTTGCTTGCAAGTTCTTTCCATAACACTCATTATCAACACTTTGAATCACATTTTTGACTGAATTTTCATTTGTATTTTTTGCAGTCGTATTTTTCATACTTTCCGCACTACTTTTCACGTTGCTTTCCGTGCTGTTTTCCTTGTAGATTTCCTTATTATAATCCGAATGGATTGGCTTGCTGCTCTCCATGCAGACAGTCTTGTTACTATCTACATTCCTGCTTTCCATATAAATTCTCTCCTTGCTATCCATACTGGGTGCACCACTGCTTTTCAGGTAGACTTCCCTGTTATTATCCATGCAGGGTGCATCATTACTTTTCGTGTAGGCTTCCCCGTTATTATCCACGCAGGGTGTATCATCGCTTTTCGTATAGATTTCCTCGTTACGATCCATGCAGGACGTATCACCGTTTTTCAGGTAGATATCCCCGTTATTATCCATGCAGGGTGTATCATCGCTTTTCAGGTAGACTTCCCCGTTATTATCCATGCAAGACGTATCATTACTTTTCAGGTAGATTTCCCCGTTATTATCCATGCAGGGCGCATCATTACTTTTCGTGTAGATTTCCCCGTTACGATCCATGCAAGGTGTATCATCGCTTTTCATGTAGACTTCCCCGTTACAATCCACGCAAGGTGTATCATCGCTTTTCAGGTAGGCTTCCCCGTTATTATCCATGCAGGGCGCATCATTACTTTTCATGTAGGCTTCCCCGTTATTATCCACGCAGGACGTATCACCGTTTTTCCCTTCGTTGATTCTGCCCCTTCCTATTGTAGACGCAGTTGCTTTTGCAGATGCTTTCACCGTACTTTTCTTACTGCTTCTCCCTCCCTTACTGCCGGCAGCGGCACGTTGCTCGGAAAGTTTGCTCTGATATCCCATCACCTCGTCCAGATACAGACATCGGAAATACCCGTCCTCTGTAATGAGAAACAAATCGAAGTCCTTAATAAGATGTTGCAGATTTTCCACGGTAGCTCCCCACTGATCGGCCAGCAAATCCAGTTCGTTAAAATCATGTTTGTATTCCTGCTGTTTTCGCAGAAACAATATCGTTTCAAGATACAAACCCAGCCCCATGCATTTCATGTCGGCATTCAGCTTCATCATTTTGTAATCCGACATCAAGCTGCAATTCAGCCGGATAAACTGCTCTGTATAATCCATTTCTTTTGTGTGTTAGTATAAATATAACGCAAAGGAACGCAAAATATAAATAGGGCGTTGCTCACAAAAACAGGCAATTGTTAATAAATATTTCCTATCTTTGCCGAGACATTTTGTAAGTAGCTATGATTATGCTATTTACAAATTATTATTTAATAATTTAATTTTTAGTAACATGAAAAAAATTTGAGATCATCAGCACTTGCATCAGTAATGCCGTGCGAAGAAGCGATTTAAACCCCAGCAACTTGAACGACAAAGGTGCGATAGGCCGATCCACCGCCACCAAAATTCGCGACGGAAAGATTGTGACTCCAAATTCTTACTTCAAACTGATGAAATGGATGGAAAAGGAGAAACCGGAGGTTTACAAAGAAGCCATGGAGCACATCCTGAAAGAACTGGGCAAGCTCAAAATGGAAGAGTAACCTCCCGGCTTCCCGGAAACGGGAATTTTCCCCGGTAAACGTGGGGAAACGGGAAACCGCCATAGAGCGCCTCTGTATGGAGACTGCCTCTATGGCGGTTTTTTACACCCAGGATGCATGGAGTTATAGTTATTTTATTTCCAACTATAAATCCTCCTTTTTACTCAAAAATTATTTTTCTTGTGACAGATAAATACAGAATTGCTGAATATTTACAACATTCACTTTGGGAAAATCTATATCTTTCAGCACATCATAATGATGGTCGTTAGTAACAATGTAGTGCGCATTGGCCGAAATGGCACAATCCACAAACTTATTGTCATCAGGATCAACTGTAATCAGATTAAAGTGATAGAATGGAGTTATCAATTCAACAAACGGACTGTTCAATATGGTTTTCACCACATATTCCGCCGTTTCATTGTCGGTAAGTCTTTGCAGAATTTCTATATATTCCTCCAATATTTCATTGGATACACAGAGCTTGTTCTTTCCGTCCACAAAGGATTGCCACAAGACATGGTAACGACTCCTTTGAGGAATGCTTTGAATAAGACAATTCGTATCAAGAACCAACTTAGCCATTGACGTTATTTTAATGAATGGATATCCATTTCAGCTATTTCATCCAACTTTTTCTGGTCAAGAATTCCCTTATCCCAAAGTTCATCCAACTTTGTATTCATCCGTTTGGAATAATATTGAAAGAGCACCTCTTTCAATTCTTCCAGACCTTCCTGAGATTTATCGTAAGAAAACATTTCCAACAAATGCCTCTGTATGGGGTTGAATACTGTAGTTTCCATAATTATATCGGTTATAAATTCTATGCGAATATAGAATTTATAATGATAATATCCAAAATGTTTCTCATTAATTAACGCCTATGAAATATGACTCGATAAATCTTGCAACAATATCTCCCTTACACCCGATGTTCAAAATGTTGTAGAGTAAAATCTATTCCGGAGATCCTAATCGGATAGTCTTTTTTATCATTTCAGATGGATTTTGAAGTAAATGCCACCAGAGAAGTATTTCCCGTTGTTCAATTCGGCAATCAGGTTGATGTGGTCTTTCCAAAGCTGGTAGTGCGCCCCGATGTTCACTGTGCGGGCGTCATATTCGGCCATCAG
>OGXP01002951.1_pt1 | contig 9808 bp, 8 predicted proteins | sample 1576351 | NCBI WGS metagenome assembly OGXP01 (sample SAMEA3541517, study PRJEB24748) | human gut metagenome | biome: human gut; feature: human-associated habitat; material: faeces | place: China | collected 2012
CTCTTTTCTAAGCTATTGCAACATATTGGTTGCAATAGCTTAAATAAATTATTTAATTTGGATTAATCTCTATAATATCCTCGTTACCTAATCCTAATGGGCCTTCTTTCTTTATTTTTTCAATCTGCCTTTTTGAAAGACCCTTACCGGGATTCTTTACAAATTTGTAATCGTACACTATATTGGTATCTTTGTTATAGATGTCTAATCTCGTACTTCCTTTCTCATTGTTATTGATTCTAACTCTGCATTTTCAAGAATAAATTTTGCTATTTCCATATTCAGTTCATTATCTTCTACCAAAAGCACTTTCAGACCGGAAAGGCTTTTTGAAAAATCAACATTTTCCAGAGCATATGCTTCTTTATAATTAGAATCAAGTTCAAATGGAATTGTAACTGTAAATGTTGTTCCGACATCTAACTCACTTTCTACAGCAATATTGCCTTCCATCATTTCTGTAAGCTGTTTAGCAATCGCCATTCCGAGTCCCGTACCCATATAGCTGGTTCTTGCACAGGAATCCTCTTGTGCAAATGGTTCAAATACATGGGAAATAAAATCTTTACTCATACCACGCCCTGTATCAGAACATCTGAATTTATACGTTGCCTTCGTCCTATCGGATGAAAAAGTGCAGATTTCGTCCAGTACTTATGAAATTGTTCATTCAGGCTATATTCCTGATCATTAATCACCTGATACATATTTCCCGGTACAATATCTTTCGTTAAATTGATACTATAATATGCCCTTATTGCAGCTACAAAGGCATGTTCCAAAAGTGTACATCATATTCCTTTTTTAAATAAGAAAAAAGAATATGCATATGGGATAACGATCAACACTGCCATGATGAAAAATAACAGTATCTTAGAGTCCAGAAATCCATTGGTGATCATAGCCAGGCCACAAAAGATAAACAGTCTGGAGCTGAAACGGTGTGTGCGATTCCAGTTTTCTTCACTGGACAGTGTCCATGGAATCCGAATGCCAGCACTATAGTTCTGTTTTGTTTTTGCCAGATAATTGCCAATTACCAAAAGCATGAGTCCAATGATCAGATAAGTGAGCAGAGTAATATTCACATTTATTCCAAGAGCAATAGCATAGCTAGAGCACACAACAATCGGGGAAAGTGCAGCCATGAACCACACAAGTGCCCGGATCAGCTTCGGACTGATGTTCTGGCGTTTTGGATCAACATGGGTGAAAAGAAAGCAAAACCACATCATTGCAAACATAAAAAGCGGAAGTCCGAAAACGGTAATTGCCTTGCTGCTCCAGCCATCTGGAGTATTTCCAGTGGAAAAATGGGTAGGGAGCTTTGCCGGAAGCTGATTCCACAAAAGCAATCCGATCAAGATTGGGCTTAAAGAAAGAAGGCTGCCAAGTAACAAAGACCATTTATATTTTTTCATCATGAGATTCGTCTCCTTTCAAGTCTTTTAACCATAGAAGTAATTCTTCTACAACGGAAGTATTCAAATCATAGTAAATAAAATTCTTTTCTTTTGTTTCCCATATCAGATCAGCCTTTTTCAAAATCTTTAGATGATAGGAAACAGTAGCACCGGTCATATGAAAATGACTACCAATTTCTCCGGCGGACATTCGGCCATTCTTTAATAACTGTAAGATTTCTCGGCGTGCAGGATCGGACAAGGCCTTAAAAGTATCTACAAAAGCCATAGCATCACTTCTTCCAAAAGTATTTAGAAATATTTCTAAATATAATATATACTGACGAAGCAGAATTGTCAACAACTATTTAGAAAAATATCTAAATTCTAAAATCCTTGTGTTTCAATCGCTGCTATATGAAAAATATGGTAATATCACTGTTCAAAAGCTGTTCAACATCTGGCTTTTCCCTTCAGTTATACATGGCCCATAGATTCCGCATCTGTCTGCTCAACTGCTCATATGACCATCTTTTTTTACTGTTTGTGCGACTGTTGCTGTCATTGATGATAAAACCGTCCCTGTCATATCCGATTATCGTTATAAAATGACCGGAATCTGTAAAATCTCCGGGTCCTACATTGATGATGATCAGACATCCCTCATCCAGTTTTGCCTTTATTCTTTCCTCATCCATCGGCACTTCCTCAGCATGAATCCCATAATGTTCACAACCTTCACTAATCAGTGTCCAGCTGCTACCTGATCCCGGCACACTGTATCCGGCACTCTCTGCGTATTCTGCTACAGATGCCGGTGTAACCGTTTTATCTCCGGTCAGATACAAAACGACCATTGCCAGATTTGTCGGTCCGCAGCCGGTGTAGCCGAGGAGACCTCCACTGTACGGCATATACCCCCAGCGTTCATCCCACTGCAATAGAAGCGGTACTGTATCGGTTTTGGCTTCTTGTGACAGATCAATCGTTTGCTTTTTATCCTTCATTTCCGGATAATCATAGACAAAATCAATTGTCTCACTATTTTTTTCTGCCAATTCCTTAAGCTGGTCAGGATACTCATCACTTTCTTCTATACTATGCAGCTTGTCTTCCTGTGTCAGCACATCTGCTTTTCCGAATACTCCCCATGTTTTTTCCGTATTTGTCCGTGTCTTTCCTCCCTGTCCACTGTATGACTGTTCTGCATCTTCCATCCTGTCACTGTCATCCACCCGAAGTAGATCTGCTGTTTTCTGCACAGCAAACAGAACCAGAAAACACAGTACTGCCATGCGAAGAGCGACTCTTATACATTGTTTTCTTCTTTTTCGTTTTTTTATCCTGTAAAGTTGTTTTCTCCTTGCATCTGTCATTGATTCTTTCATAAAAAATGCCTCCTGCTATACCGTATATCCACAGTATAGCAGGAGGTTATCTCCATCCTGTCGCAAAGTTGTGTCTGAGTTGTCAAATCGCAGTGGAGCCGTACCAGACTCCATAAAATGTACAGCTTTATTCCCCGTAAAAGCATATATATATTTCACCATATACATCTCGGGAGGTTTTACTTTTCGCATACCCGGTATCTTCGCTATAGTACTGATACTCCATATGCAGCGCATTGTCCTGCGTTACACAGGAAAAACCATACGCATATTCAAAGTCCATCTTTCCTGCCTGACGCATCATGTCTCCGGCATAAGGCTCATACAACATCTCGGGTGCGCCAAACTTCAAATCTATTCCATATACTTTTTCAAGCACTGCTGCTGTGGCTTCACACCAGGTCTCATCAGGCTCTATACCTGCTATGCCAAACTGTACGGTAACCGGCAGCCCAGTCACAGCATCAATGGTGATCTCCACAAACTGATCATAGATATAACCCGAGTCCACCCATACAGACAATTGCTGATCCTCCGGCGACACCATAAAATCCGGTGGCTCCATCTGAATATAGGTACAGTCTCTCTCCAACTGTGCGTCCCCACTTTCTGTCAGCCTGTCCTGATACTGCAGATTCCCATCATTTCCTGAACCGAACACCGGCGCGTCCGTATCATTACGCTCCACCGTACTCAAAAGTCCGTATTCTTCCAGCATATCCGCATATGCTATCAGAAATTTCTTTATCGTCCTCTGAGCCTGTTCGCAGGAAAGCTCCGTGTCAAGAGGATCACGTACGTTTATATACATATCTGCACCACTTATAAATATCTGCTCTACCAGCTTTTCTACTCTGGCAATCCGGGTCTTTGTATCCATCGTATAGGTATATGGCGATACATCTCCATTATCCATTCTCCCTGTGGCAGTTGCCAGTTTCTTTGCCTTTGCATTCAGAAGAAGCTTGGGGACGAACATTCCCGTCAGTGCAATCAAAAACGCCAGTGTCACGGTAAGAAGAATATACAGTACTTTAAGCTTCCTCTTCTTCATCATCCGCCTCCTTTGCTAACATAAACGATACACAGGTTCCCTGTCCGGCCACACTCTCATAAACAAGATCTGTATGATGCAGCTTTGCGATTTTTACTGCCAGTGCAAGGCCAAGACCTGCGCCGTGTTCCTTCCGCGAGCGTGATTTGTCCACCATATAAAAAGCCTCAGTGATCTTTTGCAGATCTTCTTTCGGGATTCCCCGTCCGTAATCACGAATGGAAATCATATACTGTTCTTTTTCACAGCTTCCCTGTATATTTATCCGGTCCGTACCCGATTTTAAGGCATTATCCATCAGATTCAATAAAAGTGTCTTAAAGAGATCATATTCCAGACGTACCCAGGCTGGTTCTGTCTGAAGCTGCACCCGAACATTTCTTTTTTCTGCTGTCGGTTGGATCGTTTCCACAGCATCTGCAATAACCTCATCAATCCTGGCTTCTTCTAGCTGAAAATTAGATTGCGACAGCGTAACAAGCTCCATCAGCTTAAAGGAAAGCGCCTCCAGACGCATGCCTTCATTCATAATGATTCCGGCCAGTTGATGTACTTCCTCCGGCGACAGAGTCTTCTGATACAACGTATCGGCATATCCTATGATTGACGTCATCGGTGTTTTCAGCTCATGGGCAAAGTTTGCTGTAAACTCCTCCTGTCTTCTGACCGCATCCTTCAGCTCTTCCATCTTGCTTTCTATCGTCTTTGCCATATAATTAAATGTTTTTGACAGATCCCCTATTTCGTCCCGGCTACTGATCTCTGCTCGTACATCATACTCTCCTTTAGCAAACCTCCGGGTTGTGCCTTGCAGTCTGTGCAATGGCTTTGTTAAGGTAAAGGTAATCACAAGCACCAAAAATGAACCGGTAGCAAGAATGCACCAGTAAAAGAATTCACAGCGCCTGCGCAGTGTATCCGCATCCTGAAACAGTTCTTTTACATTTTTCTCTGTAACCAGCACAAAGCTGTTGGTATCGAGTGTAAAACTGCTTCTAACCTGCAGATATCTGTCTTTTTCTGTTTCCCGTATCTCGTATTCCAGTATTCCCGTCGCCGGTATTCTGTCCGAAGGATTGATCTTACAGGAATTATAATACACTGTCTCATCTCTCCCTGACTGGCTGTTCTGACTGGCAAAAAACAAACCACTTTGAGCACCAAGAGGCGTTTCTGCCGATTTTGCGATATTTTCCATATTGGACGTTGTGTAATCGTCCGTAATGCCAAGTAGCACTGTCTGGATCGAATATTTGGCCATCTGATGTTGGGAGAGTGCGGTATTTTCTTCCCGCTGCAATGCATGCTCCAGACTGTATGATACCGTCAGGTACTCTATAGTTGCCAAAGATACCGTCAGCACCAGCAGCATGCTTAAAAATATCTTATAGAAAAATTTCACTGATGAACCTCCAGCCGGTATCCGATGCGGAATACTGTCACAATCCGGTCATTCCAATCCAGTTTTTTACGCAGACGCTGGATATGAGAATCCAGCGTTCTGGTCTCACCACTGTATTCTTCCTCCCAGACTGCTTCGTACAGTCTGGCACGGCTCAAAGCCACATTTTTGTTCCTAACCAACTCCATCAGAAGATCAAATTCTTTCACAGTCAGATTGATCTGATGCCCATCTTTAAATACCTGGCGGGATACCGGATCAAGCGTCACATCATCTATCGTAATCTTATCCTGTATCCGCTTTGTACGGCGAAGTACCGTCTCTACACGTGCCAAAAGCTCTCCAATCTGAAACGGCTTACTTAAATAATCATCCGCACCCATACGAAGTCCCCGGATGCGGTCTTTGACCTGTCCCATAGCAGAAATAATGATGACCGGTGTTCCGACAGTTACGATATATTCCAGCAGTTCGTAGCCGCTAATTTGGGGCAGCATCAAATCCAGAAGAATCAAATCATATACTTTTTCCTCAATACAGTCAGCTCCGATCTGCCCATCAAGTGCACATTCACAGTGATAGCCTTCTGCGGTCAGCGTTGACTCGATCAGACGGCTAATCTGGGTATCATCTTCTATAACCAATACAGAGATCATTTATTTTCTTTCTCCTTATCGTTTTCTTATCTTTTACATATGGTAATAATTTTATCACAAAGTTGTGTCAGACTTGTTTCCTGCTTACAACTTCCTTTATTCATTCTCTTCTCCAAAGTAAATTAGGATTTATATATTTTACCCTTTTTCTTATTTGCCATTATAAATCCAACCATAAAAATCAAATTCATAAGAAGTACAATTATGCTACCTTCAATTTTACAACTACCACCAGACAAAATTGAATTACCACTAATTACCATGTTAAATAAATGTGGATAATCTTCTGCCAAAGATACTCCTCCCAAAATAATTGCACCAAGACCATTCCATAAAAAATGAATTACAATCGGAGCAATTAAGGAATCTGTATATTCCAAAACTGCCGTCACAAAAAGACTCATTGTTATGACGTTAAGCACTGGAAGAATTCCCGCCTCAAAAGCACCACCATGTGCAAATGTAAATAAGCCAGTAGATACAATAACAGCAATACCTATATTGCAGTTGCTTTTTAACATCTGATATAAATAACCACGAACCAACATTTCTTGCATAACAGTATTGAGAAAAGCCGATATCATCCACAACCATAGCATAGAGATTTGATTTCTACCATCTATATGTACAACTCCTATTATAGCTAATATTCCAACAGATATGCCTAACCAAACTGCTCCTGTTACACATCCTAATATGATATTATTAACCAGTTTTCCAGTCAAATGTAAGCGTGTCTTTCTTTTATCTATCAGCCAAAAGATAAGCGTTAGCGCAATAATAGATACAAGCGGTATTAATTCTGCCCAAAATCTCCAGATTACCGCACTAGCTGTATTCGGTATAGGTATAACTGATACACATATTGCCCAACCAACAAAAAAGATAATCGTTTTTATTGATACTGATACTAATTTCTTCATGTAATAACCTCCCTGTAAAGTCCCGATGTCTCAGTTTCAAAAACTGAAATTTGCTTAACTATTATTTAGAATAAATCATATATGTTCAACGCACAAGAAAAAAGTATGCAAGACTTTCACATCTCCACATACCCTTTTCCGCACTGTACCCTTAATAGGGTCTGACCCCTTCAGTGAATACAAACCGGAAGATTTCTTTATTGCAACACATTTCTGTAAAGGAAACTTCAAGGGAAATCCACTGTTCCATGGATTTTACGATTCCGTTGCCCCGGTAATCGCTGAAATTCCGTATGACGCATTCTTCGTAGAATACGACGATGCCCGTTCCGGTTCCTTTGCTCCATGGTCTGTCCTGAAAGATAAGGATGCTATCTTTGTCGCAGGATTAATCTCTACCAAGAACCCGATTCTGGAAGATCATGATTTTCTTAAAAAACGTTATGCCGAAGCCCGCTCCGTAGTCGGAGAGCAGATCGCACTTTCTCCGCAATGTGGCTTTGCTTCCGTTGAAGAGGGCAACTGTATTGATGAAGAGACACAGTGGAAGAAGATTGATCTTCTGGTATCTTGTCAGGATTTTCTGTAAAAACGCAAACCAGTGCTTCTTTACATAGTAAGAAGGCAGCTATTCATAACTGCCTTCTATATTCTCGCATTTCATACTATTTTTCAAATGGAATACAATTCCATAATTCCAATAATTTTATTTTTCCTGTTTCGTTTTCCCATTGTTCCTTACTCAGTATCACTTTATCAATTTTTTCCGTTTTAAGTTTCTCCGTCCCACAATGTTCCTGCTGTCTCTTACAATAAAGCATTTCAATCTTTCCCAAATACTCCGAATGTTCTTTCCCTGTTACAACTGCATCTAATGCCACATCCCTGACTTCTGAACCATCAAAACTAATCAACAGAACATGATCACTCACAATATTCCGTCCAGCGATACTTTTTACTCTAAATTGATCAATACCATTTCGTTTTCCCCAAAATTCCAACTCCACAGGCTCTTCTACTGCTTTTGAAATAACGGAAATTTCTGAATTGTACTTTGATGTTAATTTTTCCGTTTCCTTCTCAGTTGTTTTTATTGATTTATCATTTTTCCCTGAAATCATCCAGGTTAACATCACCATGATTCCCAATATGACAATAACACCTATCAACCAGCCAGGTATTACATGCCACGATGATTTTACTCCTGCTGTTCCTGCAGCTCCCATAAATATCCCCCACACAATCAACATTGGATATCTTACTTTTCTCATTTTCTCTTTCATACTCTTACGCCCGCCTTTCTTCTACTTAATCTTTACACTTGCCTCGCTTTCATTGCGAGAAACTTCTTTTTCTTGCTTATAATGTAAACGATCAAGTAACTTGAAGGTCAATATTTTTCGAGAAAATTTAATAGAAATCAGAATCTTGGTATTTCATCATAAAGTGTTCAAAGGTGTTCAAGCTTTTTGAAACAAAAATAAGAGAAACGCTGTAATTTCAACGTTTCTCCCATTTTTACTTAATGCCGCATTCCCTCCACTGCTTTGCATTTTTCTATTTTACAGTGTCAAAATATCCAACAATTCCTATATATCCATCTTTCTTTAAAGGCGACCACAACGTATGCAGTTTCAGATGATACATCTGACTGTCGTTCTTCACCTTCGCTTTTATCTGCAATGTGATTTCATTATTTTGTACAGATGTCTGATTTAACAAAAATCTAATGTGTTGAATGTCTTCCATGCTCACTTCGAACATATTGAATATATCAAATTTAGGATCATCTCTCTGACAAAATATCTGCTGCTCCTCGTTTATTATGATTAGCTGCCCTGAAATTGCATTATACTCGATAGAATTTTTGCCACTGTGCGATCTGAAAAAATCTATCTTTTCCTGCATAATTTTAACGACATTCTGCGAATAGTTTTTGTTCGGCAAAGATTTTTCACTGAGTATTTCATTCGAAAGTCTCTGCGCCTCATAATAATATTTATTACTATCCATCTCTTTGCTGAGCATTTTTGAAAACTGAAGGCTCAATTCTTCCAAACACTTGAGAAGGATCGGATTAAACTGTCCGCATTGCCCGTCCAGGATCATCTTGATTGCCGTATCATGATCAAATGCTTTCTTATAACATCTTTCACTGGTAAGAGCATCATAAACATCCACAATAGACACCACCTGCGCAGAGATTGGTATTTCTTCTCCTTTCAGGCCATCCGGATACCCATTTCCATCCCATCTTTCATGATGCCATCTGCAGATTTCCCATGCGGTATGCACCAGTGGATGATTTTGCAAAAAATGCATGTCCCGGATCATGGATGCTCCAATCTCACTATGGGTTTTCATAATTTTAAATTCTTCATCGGTCAGTCTTCCTGGTTTATTCAGTATTTCTTCCGGAATGCGTATTTTACCAATATCATGAAGCGAAGATGCAGTTGTAATTATAGCAATATCAGTCTCCGTCAGATGATATGAATCCGTTGTTTTTACCAGTTGCCTCAGCATCATTTCCGTCGCAGTCCGGATATGTAAAATATGTTCGCTGCTCTCACTGTTGCGTGATCCTAATACATTGCTCAGAATCCTGATCATAATATTATTATTTTCTTCTTTTTCATAAACCTGATCAACGACCACATTGATCAGGCGCTTTTGATTTGCATATAGCCCCAAAGTATTTTGAACTCTCTTTTTTACGATAACAGAGTCAAATGGCCGTGTAATATAATCTGTGATTCCCATCTCATATGCTTTACGCATAGTCTCAACAGATTCTTCCGAAGATATCATAATTACAGGAGTTTCTTCAATGCATTGGCTTAGTTTCATCCATTTCAGGACTTCAAATCCATCCATCTGTGGCATGTTGATGTCTAAAAGCATCAGATCGATTCCCGGATTCTCTTCCATAATCTGGACTGCCTGATTTCCATTTTCAGCTTCCAGATAATCAAGATCGGA
>OGXP01002957.1_pt1 | contig 9792 bp, 8 predicted proteins | sample 1576351 | NCBI WGS metagenome assembly OGXP01 (sample SAMEA3541517, study PRJEB24748) | human gut metagenome | biome: human gut; feature: human-associated habitat; material: faeces | place: China | collected 2012
GTGGTGGAAATGACAAATTCAGTTCCGGCCTGATTGCATTTGGGAAAGGAAACATTCATAAAGTATTATTCTCCTTTTTTGTAGTGATATCCTCTCAGAGTCTTTTCTGATATAAATTATCCCAAGTATACCACTTTTCTATGTTTTCCGGAATGGAAACAGCAATAATATGGTACAAATGTGATATAATCCGTTCTATTAATGATAGAAACATGGAGACCATGTGACTATACTGGGGATAAAGACCGGACAGAGCATTGCCGGTAATATAAGGAGGATATGATCATGGTATCTGTAAATGGCGAAAGATTATTGTCAAGGATCAATGAACTGGGAAAAATTGGAAAAGACACAGAAGGAAGAAGAACAAGACTGGCTGCTTCTGATGCAGATAAACAGGGCAGAGACCTGGTTTCTGAATGGATGAGGGAAGCTGGCCTGGAGGTAGTGACGGACCGGATCGGAAATATTTTTGGTATCTGGGAGACACCTGAAAACAAGGATCAGGCACCTCTTATGATAGGTTCCCATATTGATACTGTTATCAATGCAGGACAGTTTGACGGGTGTCTGGGAGTCATCTCCAGTATTGAAGTGATCAAAACATTAAAGGATAATGGAATGGTTTCAGCAAGACCTGTTGTTGCAGCTGCATTTACCAATGAAGAAGGTGTCAGATATTCACCGGATATGATGGGTTCCCTGGTTTATGCAGGAGGCATGGATGTGGAAGAGGCTCTGGACACAGTAGGGACTGACGGTACTATTTTACGGGATGAATTAAAGCGCATTGGATATGAAGGAACGGTAGAACCTGGATTTATTAAGCCATATGCATTTGTTGAGCTGCATATTGAACAGGGACCGATCCTTGATCATGAGGGCATCCGAATTGGCGCAGTAGAGAACCTTCAGGGGATCCACTGGCAGAGAGTGACGATTGAAGGTGCTGCAAACCATGCAGGAACCACACCAACTGCATTAAGACATGATGCAGGACTGGCGGCAGCAAAGGTGATCGTATTCTTAAGACAATTAGTGGAAAAATCAGGAGGTGTTGCCACAGTAGGCTGCATTGAATTGAAGCCTAATGCCATTAACGTTATCCCATCTAAAGCAGTATTTACCGTTGACCTGAGAAACCCGGACAAAGAAAAGCTGGATAATGATGAAAAGGTCCTGGCTGAATACTTAAAAAATCTGGCAAAAGAAGATGATGTCAGGATTTCTGCAGAACGTATGACGGAATTCGATCCGGTTCCATTTGACGAAGAAATTGTAGAAAAGGTGGAAAAGGCAGCTAAAGCCCACGGTTTAAGTGTAAAACGCATTACTTCCGGTGCTGGTCAGGATGCCCAGATGCTCGCAAGGCTCTGTCCAACAGCCATGATCTTTGTTCCAAGCGTTAAAGGCATCAGCCATAATCCGGAGGAATATACAAAGGATGAGGATGTACTGGCAGGCGCAGATGTATTTTTAGATGTTGTAATGGACATGGCGCAGGTGAAATGATATAATTTGGGCAGCTAAAAAGAGCCTGGGAGACTAAAAGGCAAAAGGAGTGAAAGATATGATAAAGATCGATCTGATCACTGGATTTTTAGGTGCCGGAAAGACAACCTTTATAAAAAAGTATGCTTCTTATCTGATGAGACAGGGCAAGAAGATTGGAATACTGGAAAATGATTTTGGCGCGGTCAATGTGGATATGCTTCTTTTACAGGATCTGGAAGGGGATAATTGCAGTCTGGAAATGATCGCAGGAGGCTGTGATGCAGACTGCCACAGACGCCGTTTTAAGACAAAGCTGATCGCAATGGCTATGTCCGGTTATGACCGGGTGATCATAGAGCCATCTGGTATTTATGATGTAGACGAATTTTTTGATGCTCTTTATGAGGAGCCACTGGATCGTTTCTATGAACCGGGAAATGTGATCGCCCTGGTGGATGCGGGACTGGAAGAAGACCTTTCAAAGGAGGCAAAATATCTGTTGGCGACTGAAGTGGCAGATGCAGGTTGTGTTCTCTTTAGCAAATGCGATGGTGTGCCTGAAGAGCAGCTGGAAGCCACTCTTTTTTATCTGAACCAGGCCCTGGAGCAGGTACACTGTAAACGCAGGTTTACCATGGATCAGATCCTGTGTAAAAGCTGGGAAGATCTGGATGAGGCTGATTACAAACGTCTGCTGACCTGCGGATACCGTATGGAAGATTATGAAAAAATGCCTATGGAGCAGAGTAAGGTATTTGAATCATTATATTACCTGAATTTTTCCATGGACCCTAAGAAGCTGGAAACAGCAGTAAAAAAGATGTTTCAAGATCCCGCCTGCGGCAAGATTTTCCGTATTAAAGGCTATATGAAGAATTGCAGGAAAGATGAAACGGAAAACTCTCAGGAAAGCGGCTGGCTGGAACTGAATGCTACTGTTAAAGAATTTAGCTTAAAATCAGTGCCAAAAGGCCAGGAAGTTCTGATCGTGATCGGTGAAAAGCTTTCAAAAGAGAGAGCAGCCCTTTATTTAGGCCGGAACCCCGATGTTTAAGCCTGTTTTAAGCCATGACAAACGCATGAGTAAATAAATTGTGAACACGCCCCTTTTCTGATAAAATTAAAAGAAAAGGGGTGTTGATACATGCAGGAATTATTAGATTGGCTGGAATACATAGAAGATGATCGTCAGCAAAGGAAAGTTCGTCATACATTGAAGGACATTCTTGTTATTGTATTGTTTGCAACACTGGCAAATGCGGATGACTGGGTGGAAATGGCATTGTTTGCGGAAAGTTATCAGGATTATCTACGCAAATATATTGAGTTAAAAAACGGAATACCATCTCATGACACGATCAGACGTGTAATGGGGATGATATCACCGGAGATCATACAGCAGCTTTATGGAAAATGGCAGGATCGATTAAATCAGAATGAAGGGGAACTACTGAAGAAGATCATTTGTATAGATGGTAAAACCATGCGCTCCAATAAAAGAGGAGATGGGAAGGCATCCCACATTGTATCAGCATGGAGTAAAGAGTCAGGTTTCTGTCTTGGACAAAAAGCAGTTGAAGAAAAAAGCAATGAGATCGTAGCGATCCCGGAATTGCTGGACAAGATCCAGATAAAAGGCCAGATCGTAACAATCGATGCAATGGGAACGCAGACTGCAATAGCGGAGAAAATAAAGAAAAAACGGGCAGACTATGTGCTGGCATTGAAGAGAAATCAAAACAGTCTGTATGAAGATGTACAAGAATACTTTTCAGACGAAGAGTTCCAAAAAGAGATCCGTGAAAGAGGTAATTACAAAAAAACCCAGGAAAAAGCACATGGTCAGATCGAGATAAGGGAGTATTATCAGACAGAGGATATTAAGTGGTTAAGCCAGAAAAAGAACTGGAAAGGACTGTCCAGTATAGTAATGGAGAAGAAAACGCTGAAGAAAGAAGGAAATACAAGAATAGAGAACCGTTATTTCATCAGCAGTTTAAAAGGAGACATTGAACAGGTCAGCCGTGCAGTGAGAGGACACTGGAGTATAGAAAGCATGCACTGGTATCTGGATGTAACATTCCGGGAAGATGCGAATACAACCATAGATAAGCTGGCGGCACAAAATTTGAATATCATAAGGAAATGGAGCCTAAGTATTTTGAAACCGGCACAAATAACAAGACATAAGTTGTCGATGCGAAAGAAAAGGTTTGTACTTAGCTTACGCCCAATTCAGTATCTAGAAGAACTTTTAGAAGCTTAAAAAATAACAGAAAGCAGAATTGATGCCAGATGATCGTTCGTGCGTTTGTCGTGGTTTTAAGCAAAAAATAGTTTACAAAAAGAACAGTACAGGTTATAATATTTTCCGTTGGACAAGGACAGATATGGCAGAGTGGCAGATGCTCTGTACATAAATAAAATAAGCTGATGGCTTCTGTGAGACAGATGACATCAGCTTTTTTTCTGTTGGCAAGGAATTGAATAGTGGCCGTTAGTTTGATACAATAAAATGGATTATACGACATTGAGGGTGGATGAAGTATGCCGATAAAAGAACCACGTTTTCATGGCGAAGTTACAGAAAAAAGTCATAAGAATATGAGCAAGATACGTGGAAAAGATACGAGCATAGAGGTTGTGCTGAGAAAGGCACTATGGCATAGGGGATTTCGTTATCGAAAAAATTACAAGGGATTGCCGGGAAGACCGGATATTGTTTTGACGAAGTATCGTATTGCAATTTTTTGTGACAGTGAGTTTTTTCATGGAAAAGATTGGGAAATACTGAAGCCCCGGTTAGAAAAAGGAAAAAATCCAGATTATTGGGTTAAGAAAATAGAGAGGAATATCCAGAGAGACGAAGAAAAGGACCAGCAGCTAAATTTTATGGGGTGGACCGTGATACATTTCTGGGGAAAAGATATTCTGAAAGATACAGAACAGTGTGTAAGAGTGATAGAAGAGACGATATTTGACCAGAAACTGGGAGAAGTAGACGATGAAGAGGGAATGTAATGATGAATTATTTGGAAGAATACGATGAAACGGATCCTATTTCAATTGAAACATATGCAAAAAGGTTAATTGGAAAAACATTTGCCGATGTGTGTAAGCAGGATGATATCACCAAAACTATGGTTGTCAGGGAGACTGCAAATTATGAAGTTAAGCACGAGAATAAGAGGCGAAAAGGTGGTCTGGGAGAACTGATAGAAGAGAGATATTTTCACTATCAGACGAATAATGATGCACGCCCAGATTTTGATAAAGCAGGTGTAGAACTAAAAGTAACTCCATACAAACAAAATAAGAATGGGACACTGGTAGCAAAGGAAAGATTGATATTGACCATGATAGACTATTTTTCAGTTGTTAATGAAACATTTGAAGATAGTCATATGTGGCAAAAGGCCCGGTTGATTTTATTGGTCTATTATTTATATCAACAAGAGATAAAGAATCGGTTGGATTATCGTATTGGATATGTAAATCTGTTTGTACCGCCAGAGCAAGATATAAAAATCATAGCACATGATTTTGCGGTTATTGTTGAGAAAATCCGAAACGGAAAAGCCCATGAGTTATCGGAAGGAGATACTTTGTATCTGGGAGCAGCACCGAAGGCAGCAACATCAAAAGACCGGAGAAAGCAGCCATTTAGTGATGAATTAGCAAAACCGAGGGCATTTGCATTTAAGAATTCATACATGACATATGTCCTGAACAATTATATTATTCCTGGAAAAAACACATATGAATCGATTATCAAGGGTACGGAAGAGGAATCTTTTGAAGAGTATGTTGTGCGTAAAATAGGTGCGTATTATGATTGGTCAGTTACTGATTTATGTAATAAATTTCATATAGAATATCAAAAGAAACCGAAAAGTCTTGAGGCAATGTTAGCATATCGGATGTTGGGGATAAAAGGAAACCATGCGGAAGAATTTGAAAAAGCAAATGTGGTAGTTAAGACGATACGTATTGAGAAAAATAATAAAATAAAGGAAAATATGTCATTCCCTACGTTCAAATTTAAAGAGCTAGTAGAGGAAGATTGGGAAGATTCTACATTCGGAAACTATTTACGTGAAACTAGATTTTTGTTTGTAGTTTATAAATTTGATCAACAAGATGAATTAAGGTTAAAAGGCTGTCAGTTCTGGAATATTCCATATGATGATCTGGAAGGTAATGTGAAGTCGGTTTGGGAAAAGACGCATAGAGTGCTTTGTGAAGGACTTCAGATAGAAAAGAGAAATGGAAAGAATTATAATAATTTTCCGAAATCATCAGAAAATCCAGTGTGCCATGTAAGACCACATGCACAAAATTCAAAAGATACATATGAACTTCCAGACGGAAGACAGTACCCAAAGCAATGTTTTTGGTTGAATAATAGTTATATTTTGTCACAGTTGGATAAGAATTTTATTGAGGATTGATAATGGGTAATAAAGAATATAAAACTCCAGAAGAAGTAAAACAGAGAGCGGAAGAAGCAATAGGACATTCCTTCAAAGAAATTTTTGAATTAGCTCAGAAATTTCAACAAGAAAATGGATTAAAAGAGAAGCACGGAAAGGGAGATATTGGACAAGCCTATGAAGAAGGTTGGTTTAACTATGCATGCAATGAAGAAGCTGAACCGGATTTTAAAGATGCAGACATTGAATTGAAAGTAACTTCATTTTTGATCAATAGCAGGGGATATAGAGCAAAAGAGAGATTATCACTTGGAAAAATCAACTATAAAGATGAAAATTGGAATGAGTATGAAGAGAGTAGATTTTGGACAAAAAATCATCATCTGCTGGTTATGTATTACCAGTATATCAGAGGTGTAAAACGTGAGGAGTTTAGCGTAGAGAAAGTAGATGAGATTTTGCTGAAAGAATTGCCAGAAAGAGATCAGATGATCATTCAGCATGATTGGGAAAAAATCGCACGTTATGTAAAAGCGGGGAAAGCACATGAATTATCAGAACGAGATTTTATGTATCTCAGTCCTGCTAGAAAAGGTGCCGGCGGAGATGAGAAAGTAAAATATAATGACAAATATCCTAAAGCAAAACCAAGAGCGTATTCATTTAAAAAGTCGTATATGACAAAATTGTTTAACGAGAGAATGCTTACACCAGAGGAAATATCGTATATTTTGCCAGATATAGTATTACCAAAGGAGAAAGAGTTTGATGATATCCTGATTGAAACTTTGAAACCATATTTTGGAAGAACAGTTGATTCGCTGAAAAAGGAATTTCACAATTATCGCAGTGGATACAGTGAAAAGAACGATATCATTAAGCAGATATTCAAGAGTGAAAACGATTTGGATGAAACAGATGAATTTCAAAAAGCCAACTATAAATTAAGGACACTTACGGTTGATGAAAAAGGAACGCCGACGCAGGATATGTCATTTTCAGCGTTTGATTTTGATGGATTATTGAAAGAGAAAAATTGGACAGAATCTATTGTTTATGATGAAATGGTGGATTCAAAGTTTTTACTTGTAGTATTTTCAAAGAATGCAGAGGGGCAAGAAATTTTGAATAATGCCTTCATATGGTATCTTCCGAAAAAAGATGTAAATAAAGTAAAAGATGTTTGGAAAGAAGCAAGAAAAGTTATTAAAGGTGGAATAAAACTACAACAGAAGCTATCACATGACAGGAATGGAAGATTAATATTCGTATATGAAAATAATTTTCCGAAAAGCAACTTTAATAATGTGGCACATGTAAGAAATAAAGCTGGTGAGAGCGAGTATTTTTGTGAAAATGCTAATTCAGTGAGGTTGAAAAAAACGGCAGAGATTATCACGCTAAAAGAAATTCCAGAGGAATTGAAAAATACTTTGATACCTACTGGAGAATACATGACAAAACAATGCTTTTGGTTTAACAAGAAATATCTGAAACAACAGATTAAAGATTTTATAAAATCATACTAAAAAATAGAAAAGGATCTTTACAAGAATATAAAAATAGGTTATTATATCCAAGAACGATCGTTCGATAATAAAAAAGAGGTAAAAGAAGTGAAGAAAACAGTTTGCGAATTGTTCGCCGGAGTAGGTGGCTTTAGATGTGGGCTTAATAATATAAGAACAGCAGAAGATTATGGAAAAGAAGAAAAATGGGATACCGTTTGGTTTAGTCAGTGGGAGCCAGCAGAGAAAAATACACAGTACGCACATGATTGTTATGTATATCGATTTGGAACACGATTAGATAATAATGGTGATGATACCACGAATTATAATATTGAAGATGTGGATAAGACAACACTTCCTGACTTTAATTTGCTTGTTGGTGGATTCCCGTGTCAGGACTATTCTGTAGCTTCTTCATTAGCTACTTCCAAAGGACTCGAGGGAAAAAAAGGAATTTTATGGTGGTCAATACGTGAGACCTTAGAAGCAAAGAAACCACCATTCGTATTATTAGAAAATGTTGATAGATTGTTAAAATCTCCTGCAAAACAAAGAGGTAGAGATTTTGGTGTGATTCTTGCATGTTTTCGAGATGAAGGATATACAGTGGAATGGCGTGTGATAAATGCTGCGGAATATGGGTATCAGCAGAGACGTCGTAGAACATTTATTTTTGCCTATAAAAATAATACAAAATATGCGGATAGAGTTTTAAATACAATTGGATATACAGATGCATTGGAAGAAGAATATAAGAAAGAATGTATGGAAAATGTAATCTTAAAAGAAGGCTTTTTTGCAGAAACATTTCCAGTAAATAAAGCAGAGTCTGCTAAGATGAAAATTAAGAAACTGCCGGTAGAAGTAGGTGAAGTCTCCGAAACATTTCAATGTGCATTTGAAAATTCCGGAATAATGAAAGATGGAATAATATATACAATGAAGACCGTTCCCGATTATCATGGAAAGCAGATTACGCTTGGCGATGTTATGGAAACTGGACAAGTAGAAGAGCAGTATTTTATTCCGGAAGAAAAATTATATTATACAGATCCAACAGTCACACATAGCGATGAAACGGATCAGTGTCTTTCAAAGGAAGATAGACAGACCTGGCAGTACCTGAAAGGTGCAAAAAAATTGTTGCGTACAAGTTCGACAGGTCATGAATATGTATTCTCAGAAGGTGCTATTCCTATGATCGATCAGGAAGATAAACCGGCACGTACAATGCTGACATCTGAGGGTGGATTCAGTAGAACAACTCATATTGTGAAAGATAAGATGACTGGAAGAGTGAGATTACTTACTGCAGCAGAAGCAGAACGAATCCAGGGATTTCCTACAGACCATACAAAGTATTGTTTGGTTAAAGGAGAGACTGTGAAGATGCCATTAAGAAAACGTAGATTTATGATGGGAAATGCATTGGTTGTTAATCTGGTGGTAGATATGGAGAAGACATTATCTGTGATATTTAACAATGAATAAGTATATAGTGTTTAGAAAGTAGAATATAGGAGAAGCATGATTATGGATATTAGTGCAGAGATTCAAAAATATCGGCAAGAAATAAAATCAGAGAGGATGGATATGTCTTTTGGAGAGATAATTAATATGTATAGAGATAAAGAAATAATTATTTCTCCAGAATATCAAAGAGCTTTTCGATGGGATGAACAAAGACAGTCAGATTTTATAGAATCAATATTATTAGGGATTCCTTTTCCGTCTATTTTTGTGGCTACAAATCCAGATGGAAAATGGGAACTGATTGATGGACTGCAAAGAGTATCGACGGTGTTATCTTTTTTTAATGAATTAAAAGATGAAGAGGGGAATCCTTACCCTAAAAATGGCTTGAAATTAGTAGAGGGAAGTATGCTTAAGGGGTTGAAAGATATTACTATTGATACTTTACCATTGGAATATAAATTGCAAATTAAGCGTACACCATGTAGAGTAGAAATCATTCTTAAAGAAAGTGAATTTAAAATGAGATATGAGCTTTTTAAGAGATTAAATACAGGAGGAGAGGGATTATCGAGACAAGAGATAAGAAATTGTATATTTAGAGGATTAGACAGCAGGTACAGTGAATTTATTGCAGAATTAGCTCAAAATGATATTTTTAGAGAAATAGTAAATATTAGTGTATCCAATGAAGAGAAGATGTATTATGAAGAACTTGTATTAAGATACCTGACTCTAAAAAATAAAGGTACAAGATATTCGCAAGCTAATATACAGGACTATATGGATGATTATTTAGAGAGTCAATGCAAAGAATTTGATGATACACAGATTGAAACAGATAAAACTTTGTTTGTAAATATAATGAAAATATTAGAAAA
>OGXP01002960.1_pt1 | contig 9788 bp, 7 predicted proteins | sample 1576351 | NCBI WGS metagenome assembly OGXP01 (sample SAMEA3541517, study PRJEB24748) | human gut metagenome | biome: human gut; feature: human-associated habitat; material: faeces | place: China | collected 2012
CCCTTTCTCCAGAAAGGGCCTCCTTCCCCTCCCCACACGTTTTCCTTCCCCCTTCCAACAAGAGGTCTCTATGCCGAAAGTTACGGTGATCATGAATTGCTACAACAGCGCGGAACACCTTCGCGAGGCGATGGATTCGGTTTTCCGGCAGTCGTGGCCCGATTGGGAAATCGTGTTCTGGGACAACTGTTCCACGGACGACAGCGCCGCCATCGCGCAGAGCTACGGCGAGAAGGTGCGGTATTTCCTCGCTGAGAAGACGGTTCCGCTTGGGGCCGCGCGGAACCTTGCCATTGCCAAGGCTGAGGGATCCTTGCTGGCGTTTCTGGACTGTGATGACGAATGGCTTTCCACCAAGCTGGAAAAGCAGGTGATGCTGTTCAATGCCAATCCGAGGCTCGGCCTGGTGAGCACGGATACCGAGATGTTCAGCGGGAAGGGCACGCTTTCGCGGATGTTCGAGTCGACGCATCCGGCGCGGGGCATGGTGTTCCGCGAACTCATGACCCGGCAGTGGATTTCCATGTCCTCGGCCATGATCCGCAAATCGGCGCTGGACAGCCTGGGCGAGTGGTTCGACGAATCCCTGAACGTATGCGAAGAGGCGGATGTGTTTTATCGCATCGCCAAAACGTGGGAACTGGATCATGTGGACGAGCCGCTGACCCGTTGGCGCGTCCACGGCGTAAATACGACGTTCCGCAAGTTCGGCCAGTTCGCGGATGAAACGCTCCGTATCCTCGACAAGCACCGGAAGCTGTACCCCGGCTATGACCGGGATTATCCCGATCTGGTCGAGATCCTGACCCGCCGGGCCGCGTTCCAGAAGGCCGTGACCCTGTGGCGCGAGGGCAATGGGGCGGAGGCCCGTAAGCTGGTGGCCCCCTATGTGTCCTCGCCCAAGCTCCGTCTGTTCTGGCTGGCATCGTGGCTGCCCGGAAGCCTCTTTGATCCGCTTTCGCAGCTGTATTTCAAGCTCCCCGGCTTCCTGCGCAAATAAGAAGCGCATAAAGACAGTCGGTTGCGCTTTTTTCCGCTTTGATTGTATGTCTTTCTCTTCAAGAAAAACGCCGGAATGAATTCTTGTTGAGCGGCCTCCTCGCCCTGCTTGAGCCGGGAAGGAGATGCGTTTGGGAAGGAGGAAGAAATCCTCTTCAAGAGAATTTTTTCCTTCTCGTCACACCCCACCTCTACCGATATTCCTTATGACACGAACATATGCTTTTACAGTTGACGGCGGGCGGGTGCGGCTTGACCGTTTCCTTGGCGAGGCTTTGCGGGAACAGGATGTTTCACGTGAAAAAGTGAAACGGGCTATCCGGGATGGCGGCTGTCTTGTTGACAGGGCCGTGTGTACGGATGTCTCCGCCAAGGTAGGGGCCGGGCAGTCAATTGAACTGCGGATGGAAGCGGAGCCGACATCCGTGCAGCCGGAAGAGGGCGAATTGGAGATCCTCTATCAGGATGCGTGGCTTGCCGTGCTCAACAAACCGGCGGGTATGACCGTACATCCCGCGCCGAGCTGTCCCGAGGGGACGCTCGTCCATCGGCTGGTGGCGCGTTTCCCGTCCCTGCGGGCGCAGGAAGGCTTCCGGCCCGGTATCGTGCACCGTCTGGATAAGGATACCTCCGGGCTTATCTGCGTGGCGCTCACGGAAGAGGCGAGGATGCGGCTTTCCGAGGCGTTCGCGGCACGGGAAATACGGAAGGAATACCTTGCTCTGGTGCAGGGTGTCCCCGCCCCGGCGGGCACGGTGGATGCGCCGCTCGGCAGGCATCCCACGGTGAAGGTCAAGGTTGCGGTGGTGAAAAACGGGAAGGAAGCCCGCAGCGAGTGGCGCGTGCTGTACAAGGGGCAGGGCTACAGCCTGCTTGGGGTACGGATTTTCACGGGCCGCACGCACCAGATCCGTGTGCATATGGCGCATGTCGGGCATCCCCTCTGGGGCGACAAATTATATGGAAGGGGCGGGCAGGTTCTGGCACCGCCCGTCCCCGGCGTGCTGCTCAAGCACGATCCGGCTCCGCGTCAGATGCTGCACGCATGGCATTTGTCGTTCATCCACCCGTTTACGGGTGAGAAGATGGCCTTCACCTGCCCGCCGCCGGAGGACTTCGTCCAGACGGCGCTGACGTTGGAACGCCACATGCGGCGCGTCGTCGTGACCGGCGTGGCGGGATCGGGCAAGTCGCTGTTCATGCGGATGCTGGCGGAGGAGGGCGTCCCGACGTGGAGCGCGGACGCGGCGGTAATCCGGCTGTATGAGCCGGGTCAGGAAGCGTGGCAGGCGCTGCGCCTGCGGTATGGCGATCGCTTTGTCCCCGATGATCATTCGCCCGTTGACCGGAAGGCTCTGGCTGCGGCTCTGCTGCCGTCGGCGGAGTCAGGCGTGGACGTGCACGAGTTGGAAAAACTGCTGCACCCACTGGTCTTGGATGATCTTGAGCGTTTCTGGAGTGAGCAGGAAGAAGCGGGGCAGGGCTACGCCGTCGCCGAGGTGCCTCTGTGGTTCGAGTCCGGCTGGAGCCGCAGGCTGTGCGGAGAACGGCGGCCCTACGTTGTGGGGATTTCCTGTGAGCAGGGCGAACGCTGTCGCCGCCTGCTGGAAGTGCGGGGGTGGTCGGATACGCTCATGGCCCGGATGGACGGCCTTCAGTGGACTCAGGAACGCAAGATGGCGGGATGCGATCAGGTCATCGCCAATTCCGGGACGGAAGCGGAGTTGCGCGACAAGGCAAGGGCTTTTGTCCGGGAGATGGACCATTGGGAGGCGGAAAGCCGCGCCATATTCCTTGGGCAGTGGGAACATCTGGTGAATGAGCCTTGCCCGGAGATGGATAGGTTTGCATAGCCGTTTTTACAGAGGGAAAATTTGAGCGGCTTCATCGGGAGGGCAAATCCCATATGTAGGGAGTGGGCGCATTCCGTTTTTCTCGGGGCCGTGCTGAACGAGGGCAATGTTTTCCTGCGTCGTTATGACGGGGCGTCTCCAAATGTAAAATGTTATGTTTCTTGATGGTAACATTTTGTTTCTTCTTATTCTCTTTTCGTCTTCCCTTGACGTGAGGTGTGACATCTTCTAGAGAACGGTAAGGGAAGCGTGTCTGTTTCCCGTGAAACAATGCCATTCTTTATGAAGGGATTTTTCCGCGCAACCGCCCGGGAACGCTTCTGTATGGCCCTGCGGCGTGCCGTATGCGCGAAAAACGCGGCACAGAGGTTTGCCTGCCGCTTGCAAGGCAGCCATGCGGAACTGTTTGGGAAGAAATGAGGCTCAGGCAGCTTCGGCCTCGTTTCACCCTTCATGTCGTCGCGCTTCTCCTATTGCCAAAGAGGGACGTTCATGGCTCGAATCATCGCCATTGCCAATCAAAAAGGCGGTGTGGGCAAAACCACTACCGCTATTAATCTCGCCGCTTCATTGGCGATCATGGAAAAACGCGTCTTGCTCGTGGATTGCGATCCGCAGGCAAACACCACCAGCGGGCTCGGCTTCGGTCAGGATGTGTTGCCGGCCAATCTGTACACGTCGTTCTTCCAGCCCGAAAAGGTTAACGAGGCCATTTTATCCACGGTTTCGCCGTATCTGTTCCTCTTGCCCTCCGGTACGGATCTGGCGGCGGCTGAATTGGAGCTTGTGGATAAGATGGGGCGGGAATTCTATCTTTCCGAACTGCTGGAGCCGCTGGAAAAGCGTTTTGATTTCATTATACTGGATTGCCCTCCGTCGCTCGGCCTGCTCACGCTCAACGCCCTGTGCGCCGCCAAGGAGATCCTTGTACCGCTTCAGTGCGAGTTCTTTGCCTTGGAAGGCATCGTCAAGCTGCTGCAAACCTATGAACAGGTCAAGAAGCGCCTCAATCCCCAGTTGGGGCTTCTCGGCGTGGTGCTGACCATGTTCGACGGGCGCAACCGCCTGACGCGGCAAGTGCAGGACGAAGTGAACCGTTGCTTCCCCGAGCAGATCTTTAAGACGGTCATCCCCCGCACCGTGCGGCTTTCCGAGGCCCCGAGCTTCGGAAAGTCCATCCTTCATTACGACATCAAGTCCAAAGGCTCCGAGGCCTATCTGAGCCTTGCCAAGGAAATCGTCATGCGCAAGCCCGGCTCGCGTACCGCGAAGGCGGAGTAGTGTTTCACGTGAAAACATCGGCAGGGCGTCCCTGCTTTGAACGACTGTGAGGTTTTCCCATGTCTGCGAATGAACGTGGTTTGGGGCGCGGTCTGGATGCGCTGTTCCGCAACGTAACGCCTGCGGAGCGCCCGTCTTCGGCCAAGGTGGACAGCGCGGAGGTGCCCGCGCCCTCGGTGCCCAAGAATACGACGACGCTGCCCATTGCCGCGCTGACGCCCTGCAAGGGGCAGCCCCGTAAACATTTCGACGAGGCCGCGCTTGACGAACTGGCGGCCTCCATCCGGAGCCAGGGCGTCATCCAGCCGCTGCTGGTGCGTCCGCGCCGGACGGAAACGGCGACCATCTATGAAATCGTGGCGGGCGAGCGCCGCTGGCGGGCCGCGCAGCGCGCCGGGCTTACCGAAGTGCCGGTTTATCTGCGGGAACTGTCCGATGAGGACGCCCTGACCGCCGCGCTTATCGAAAACCTCCAGCGCGAGGATCTGAACCCGCTTGAAGAGGCCCAAGCCATCCAGTCCCTGCGCGAGCGTTTGCCGTACAGCCAGGAGGAACTTGCCCAGCGGCTTGGCATGAGCCGTTCCGCCGTCGCCAACTCCCTGCGCCTGCTTCAGCTTCCCCGCCCTATGCAGGATGCGCTCAAGGACGGCGTATTCACGCCCGGCCATGCCCGCGCCGTACTGGCGCTTCCCGAGCGCGCTCTGCAGGACATCCTGTTCAATGCGGTCATGATGCGCCGCCTGTCCGTGCGTGACGCCGAAGAAGCCGTCATCCACTGGAAACGGCACGGCTTGTTGCCGTCTTCGCTGATGGGGGCCTCCGCTCCCGTGGCCCGCAGTGCCCGCGCGCCCAAGCCCGCATGTATCAAACTGGCCATCCGGCAGCTTCGGGAGAATGTCGCGCCCAAGGCGTCCATTTCCGGGACCGACCGCGCGGGACGGATCACACTTCCCTACGAATCCGAAGAACAGCTTGCGGAGCTCCTGAGCCGTCTGGGGCTCTCGGTGGAGCTTTCCGAAGCCAAGCCGGAATGATCTTCAACCAAAGGATTTCCATGTCTGACGCGTCTCCGGTTCTCTTGACGCCCGATGTCGTGGGCGGGCTGGCGGGCAAGCGCGTGCTGGTCGTCGGCGACATCATGTTGGATGCCTATCTTATAGGCGATGCGGATCGCATTTCTCCGGAAGCGCCCGTCCCGGTCGTCCGGATCGAAAAGGAGCGTTATCTGCTCGGCGGTGCGGGCAATGTGGCCCGCAATATCGTGGCGCTTGGCGGCGTAGCGACGCTCGCGGGCGTGATGGGCAAGGATGCCTCCGCCGATCGTATCCGGGGGCTCGTCCGTGATGAAGGCATTTGCGGCGCGTTCGTGACACTGCCGCAGCGCCCGACTACGGTGAAAACCCGCGTCATGGCCCGGCGCCAGCAGATGCTGCGCTTGGACAGCGAGGACGCCAGCCCGCTTTCCTCCGCCGATCAGGAATCCCTACTCTCCGTGATTGCGGAACAGCTTCCTGCGCACGACGTGGTCATCCTGTCGGATTACAGCAAGGGAATAGTGTCTCTGTCGTTTATGGACCGCCTGCGAGAACTGCTCGCCGTCTGCCCACATCAGGTTATGGTTTTGATCGATCCCAAGCCGAGTAATGTAAATCTGTACGGCGGCTCGTTCCTGCTCACGCCGAATACGAAGGAAACGGGCGAGTGCGCCGGGATGCCCGTACGGAGCCGAGAAGAAATCCTTGCCGCCGGGCGCGCCATTCTGGAAAAGGTGGAGTGTCCGCATCTGCTCACAACCCTCGGTTCGGACGGTATGGCGCTGTTCTCCGGGCCTTCCGAGGTTTGGCACGTTCCCACAATGGCGCAGGACGTTTTTGACGTGACCGGCGCGGGCGATACGGTCATCGCCACTCTCGGGCTCGGGCTTGCCGCCGGACTGCCCCTTCTGGCTTCTTGTGTGCTGGCGAACTACGCCGCCGGGCTCGTCGTCGCACAGGTCGGGGCCGCCGTCGCTTCACCCGATGCGCTGCGCGAGGCTATCCGTGAATTGCCCGTAACCATTACGAAATGGTAAAAATATAATAGAATTTTTTACGGAGCCTGATGGGGGCGGGATACGCCTCCAACGTCGGTTTCCCGAAAGGGAAATCGGCGTTTTTTTGTGGCGAAGATGTGGAAAGATGTTTTTCGGGGCAAGGCCGTGTTCGGTATGGAGCGGTGGAAACGGCGAGCAATATCGTGCAAGCGTTTGCTCAGGCCCCGTGCTAGCCTTTTCCTGAAAAGGAGAGCGCTGTGGAAAGTACGACTTCAAAATGCGTAATGGTTCTGGACGAAAACCTGCCTTTGGGGCTTCTCGCCAATACCGCCGCCATCTTGGGCATCACGTTGGGCAAGCATATGCCCGAAGCGGTCGGCGCGGACGTGCTCGATGGTTCCGGCAAGGCCCATCTGGGCATCATTACGTTTCCGGTGCCGATTTTACGGGGCGATGCGGAACAGATTCGAGCCATCAGAGAGACACTGTATGGGGTCGATTATCAGGATGTGATTGTTGTGGATTTTTCCGATGTGGCCCAGTGCTGCAAAAACTACGGCGAATACATCGGCAAGGCTGCGCAGGCGGACGAAAACGAATGGCGGTATTTCGGTATCGGCCTTTGCGGTCCGAAGAAGCTGGTCAGCAAACTGACCGGAAGTATGCCGCTGCTGCGATGAGGGCGTTCGTTTCTTTGCAGATGCAGGGAATGCCTCAAGCGTTTGAGGCACTCCCTGCATTTTTCATACGGCAATCTGGAGTCAGGAAGCTTTTCCAAACTTTTCCAAAAGAACGGGGAACCGATCTTTTATCTCTTTTTATGCTTTTTTGAGCATCGCTCCATACATCAAATCGCTGCCGAAGGCATCGGGCGTGCTCTGCCACTGCTTTTCGAGCGACGCGCCGGGTGTACGGGCGAGGAACGCGTCGAGCTGCCTTTCGTTTTCGGCGGGATTCATGGTGCAGGTGATGTAGGCGAGGTGCCCGCCGGAAGGCAGGTACGACCACACGGCATCGAGGATGCGGCGTTGGAGGTCGACCAGCCCGGCTACCTGCCCGGGGGTGCGGAGCGTGCGCAGGTCAGGGTGCCGGGCAAGCGTGCCGAGGCCGCTGCACGGGACATCAAGCAGGATGGTCCTGGGTGTGCCCCGCAGAGCCGGTTCGGCCGCCGAGGCGCAGAACAGCGGCGGAGCCTTGAGCACAAGGCGCTTGGCGTCGTCCCTCATGCCCCGCAGCCGGGGCTGGTACGTATCGCTGGCGGCGAGGACGGGCACGCCCAGCTCAACGAGCGCGAGCGTCTTGCCGCCGCGTCCGGCGCAGGCGTCCCACACGGGTCCTTCCCAGCGCGGCGCGTCCAGCGCTTCCAGAACGAGCTGGCTTCCCGCGCCCTGTATCGACAGCCTGCCCTGCCGCAGGTAGTCCCGCATATACTCCGGCTGGGTGCCGGGCGCGAAGCGGACTCCCGAAATTCCTACAGCTTCTCCTTCCTTGCACAGGAAGTCGCGCAGAGCTTCCCATTCGTCCCGGGCGGCGTTCACCCGGACGCAAGGGGACGGCACGACGGAGACGGCCCGCGCAAACGTTTCGGCCTTTTCCGGCCCGTAGCCTTTGGTCCACAGTTCGATCATCCAGCGCGGCACGCTGTGGAAGACGGAAAGGCGTTCCATCGGATCGTTGATGCGGGATTCATAGAACGTGAAGGCTTTCAAATCTTCGGATTCGGAGAGGCGGATAAGGGACCGGAGTACGCCGTTGGCGACGCGGGACAGCCCTTGCCCGAACCGGGCTCGCACGGCGTCCACGGCGGCGCTGACGCTGGCATGGGCGGGGATGCGGTCAAGGTACAGCAGCTCGTAGGCGGCTATGCCGATCATGAGTTTCATGGACGCGGGCAACTTTTCCGGAGCCTTCATAAATTGGCTCAGAAGCCACGAAATCCGGATTTCCGACCTCAGATACCCGTAAACGAGTTCCGTCGTCAGAGCGGCTTCCTGACGCGAAAAAAGGCCACCTGTCAATTTCGTGTCCAACAGGGATTGTACGGGGGCGCTGATGCCCGTGCGTTCCAGAATCCGGAGGGCCGCTTCACGCGCCGGAAGGGGCGCTTCGTCGTTTTGTTTTTTCTTTTTCATGCGGGGCTCGGTGATAAGGTGTAGAGGTGCGGGGAAGTCCTGGGGGGAAGGAGAATTTTTCTAGAGAAACATTCTCCTTCCCCAAACCACGCTTTCAAGGCTAATCCGCTTTAACGTTCGGCCCCGGCGGCATCAAGCCGATCGGTAATGGTGTTTTTGATCCACTTGGGGTCCAGCCAGTCAAGCGGCTGCACTTGGATGCCGTGCATAAGGATGCCGAAGTGCAGATGATCGCCGCCCGCAAGGCCGGTTGTACCGGTGAGTCCGATGATGTCTCCCTTTTTTACCGTAGCGCCGACGTTCGTCTGGATTTCACTCATATGGGAGTAGAGGGACTGCAAGCCAAGCCCGTGGTCGATGATGACGAGATTGCCGAAAATACCGAGGGGCTCCGCAAAAACGACCTTGCCGTCATTCGCTGCGGGAATCGGCGCGTGGGCCACGGAAGCGAGATCCTGCCCCATATGCGTCTGCTCGTCGATTTTCGTCCCATTGTGCATATACGTGCGCTGATCGCCAAAAGACGCTCTGGAGGCCGAGCCCGGCAGACGCTTGAAAGCGCCGCTCCACAACATGGTGGGCGAGGTATTTTTACCGATTTCCAACAGGGTTTTCTCATTGGAAATGCGCACTTCGTTGTTGATCTTCACATACCGTTCAAGGTTTGAGATGTCATCAGGAACCAGTTCCTTAAAAACATCCTCTTTGCTGTTCAGGAAATTGTCGCTGATATTGAGGGTATCCTTGCGGAAATTTCGTTCCCCGGCGTTGACGAGGACCCTGTTCCGGGATTCGTTTCCGGCAAGATCCCGGGTGAGCAGTTCCGGCGCAAACTTTCCTTTTGGGGTGTCCAGCGGGAAGGGGAAGAAGCAGTAGTACAGGCCGTTCGGCTGAAGGAAGGCCGGGAAGAACTGCTCGCCAAGCTGGACGCCGGTCATGCTGGCGTCTTCCGAAACGCTGTAGGCTATGGCTGTCACGCTGCCGCGGCGCAGGGCGGGAACCGTCGTTTTAATGCGGACCTTGGGCGGCTGCGTGTCCAATTGCATATTCCACTTGCGCGTGGTCCCGTTCCCCTTGCCGAAGCTCATGAGGGAATTGTCACGCGCCGTGATTTCCAGTTCGAAGGCGCCGTCGCGCAGGCCCGCGTTCTTGAGGTTGAACGAAGTCGTTTGAACGGGGGCCGGCTCGCTGAATACTTTATCGAGAATAACCAGAGACTGATTATTGCGGTGGATGGTGACGACAACGGAGCGGACCCCGGATTTGGCGTCCGTAAGTTTGAGAGTGATCTCCTGCGTCGGCGAGATCCGCCCGGTATCGGGCGTCATGGTGACTTCAGGCCCGTCAAGGTCGTCCAGAAAGAGATAAATGCAAAAACCTAAGGCAGCTAGAATGAGCGTTACAAAGCCATAGCTGATGGTATTACGAATGATGCGATGAGCGATATCGTAACAGCTGCCCGGAATCAACTGAAGGAAATGGATATACCTT
>OGXP01002969.1_pt1 | contig 9760 bp, 19 predicted proteins | sample 1576351 | NCBI WGS metagenome assembly OGXP01 (sample SAMEA3541517, study PRJEB24748) | human gut metagenome | biome: human gut; feature: human-associated habitat; material: faeces | place: China | collected 2012
ACTGCCGGCACGTCCACCAGAAAATGATTCTCTGGCTGTTCCAGAATATCTTCCAGGGACATTGCATTCATCCCGCCGTCTTCTCCAATCCAAAGGGCTGTTACAGGTTTGCCCTTTATGTAATACTCCAATGCTTCTTTTAAGCTCTTCTCTACTAACATTGCTTTCTCTCCATCTACTTTTCAATCAATCCCATATACATCTCTTGATCATAAGATCTGCTATCAAAATTATTAAAGTTATCCTTCTTCTTTACTGTCGATGTCCTCTTTCCTTTCTTCATTCCCCGAAATTCCTTATAACCACCAGCCGTTGCCTTCTTCACGATGGCAATCTGTTCCTCTGTCTTATTACTCAGATTCAACAGATCTTCTCTCAGAGCCTGTACCTGTTCCGGAAGAATCGATCCATAGTTATGTTCCCGAACAAGAAGATACATTTGGAAAGCCGATTCAAGTTCCGGAGACTGAAATACTGTATTATTTTTATTATTATTTACTTTACTTTTATTTGCGGATTTTTCCGTGGAATTAGATTCGTTTTTCCCGGAAAAACTATCGCATTTCCCCGGAATATCTTCAAAAAGAGTGCACTTAATAAAAGGTTCCGTATCTTCCTTTTTCAGAAGCCAGTACCTACCTACTTCCAGCGGCTCTTTGCTCTTACGCATTCTTTCTTTAATACCGAGCTGATACCGTCTCTGTATCCCGGCAGAGGTCAAGACCTTGTCCGAACTAAACAGTGTGTTATCAAACAGTGACTTATTTAGCAGGAAGTTCAAGACCTGCTTCACCTTATTTTGATCTATCCCTAATTCGTCAGAAATGATATACAAAAAGTCTTCATCCGCTTTTATGTAATATCCCTGCCTGTAGATCTCACATAATAAAAACAGGTAGATCATCACTCCGTCCGACCTGTATCTGGCCTTGACGATTCTGATCTTATTATCCTCAAAAAAATCTATATCAAATGGAAAGTAAAGAAGGCCTTTGATCTTCGGTCTGGCCATGCTGCACCTTCTTTCCTATCCCTTATATTCTTCCACAGTAACGTCCAGTCCTTCCAACGAAGAATAGACTTTCTTTGCTACTACCATAACAATCTGTGTATCATCATGGTATGCAACACCGTTCAAGGCATCTGCTACAACTTTTACGATATTATCCATATCCGGCTTCTTAAGCGGAAGTTCCTTTCCATCCAGCATAAGAGCTGTACGTTTCTTACTGGTACTCTTCGGCGGAAGAAATCTCGCCACGATCCGAAGGGTTACCGGCTTGCCCCGTTCCAGGAACATTCCATTGCATTTATTCAGGAACCGGTCCTTGATGTAATTTTCGTACAGCAGATCTGTTTCCGGAGTATAAGACATTGTATTTCCGGTATGCTTGTTTCTGACCGTCTTCGCCCTCGCTTTTCCCTGGGGCTTGCCCGGAACATGAAATGTCACAGCATTCATCCATTGCTCCTTTCTTTCCATGGGATAGTAATAAATAATCATCTATCCCATGGAACACTGCATAATCAATATGTTACATTCGTGATACAATCCAAAAGGAAGTACAAATCTTAAGCGATGACTGTGATCTTATGTTTCTCCAATTCTTCGCTCAGTTCAAACTCCAGATATTCCTTGATCTTTTTCATAACTGCATTCTTCCATAAGCCACCATCAGCTTCTACCAGTTTAAATGCCGGTCCACGATCTGCATCCTTAATGCGGAACACATAAGAACTCTCCGGCTGTTCGATTTCTGCAAATGTACGGTATGGTCTTAACTTAACCGGATTTGGTACGATCACATCAGCCAGCTCCACGCCCGTTTTGATCGTTGTCTTCTGAGATACTCCGTCATCTGAATAATTGGCAGTTGTTCCGGATTTAATATTACCGGCAACCTGCATGATCGTAATGAGGTCCTCTGTCTCTACAAAATTTGCCTGCAGCTCGATCAAGAAACGTTCCTGATCGTAATAGCTATCAAATGAGAACTCATTCACAATCGCCCTGGCATCGATCAGAGTCTCTCTATTTCTTTCATCAATCAGCCCGGAATATAACAGAACCTTTGTAGGACTTACCACATGGATAATAGAAGATTCCCTTAACTCTTCCGGTTTTCCTTTGATATAATCCACCAGTGCTGTCAGCGTATTCACCTCAATATCTGACGCCATTGGGAATCTGTGATATCTGGTAAGACCATTGTCAGTGCAATAGGTTCTTCCTTCAATCTCTACCAGCTTTGGTTCCATGCTCTTTTCTTTCAAACCTGTAATATACTGTAATGCTTCTTTTAATCCTTCCATCATCTTACTTTTCCTCCTTACGCTTCTCTTCTTCTAAGATCTACAACTTTACTTCCAACAGTGCCTACAATTTCACCTGTATCTGTATCCACTGCCTTGCCTTCAACCTCCACTACGTTCTCAGGAACAACTCCCGGCACATCATTTACCGACATCTGCCCCGGGATCTGGTTACCCATTTCAATTGCTTCTACCTCGCCGGTCTGCAGGTTCTTGCCCATACTGAAAGCAGTAACAGCTCCGAGTGCCGGTGCAAGTGTCGTCTTTGTCTGTACACCAGTAGCAACAAAGTTACGCTCTGCATTTGGTTTAAATGCAATTGTGACTGTAATCTTTCTTGTAGCACCGGCATCCGTGTTAGGGTTCTGGATGTTCTCTGTCACCTCTTCAATGGCTCTGTTCACCTGTGCAGAAAATGCTCCATTTGCAAACTTTTCTAAATCTACATGTTTCATTGCTTATGTACCTCCTGTGTTATTTATTGAAAAACTCCGCTTCAATATCGGATACTTCTCTCTGATCTGATTCTTTCTCAGGATCCGGTGCTTTCGTTTCTGGCTGCACCTCTTTAATCTCCTGTTCTGCCACAACATTATCGTTATCGATTTCGTCTGCAGTATTTTCTACATAGTCTGCGGATCCATCTTCCTGAATAACTGCCATGTCTTTATCAATTGCCTTCTGCAGATCGATACTCATGATTCCCCACTTGCTGATCAGCTGTCTTAACATGGTTTTCAATGCCATACCATCAAAATCTTTAAACCAAAAAGAAGAATACTTCCAGAGATCTTTTTCTGGAATTTTGCCCTGCTCTAAAAGTTCCAAAGTCTTTGCTCCGCCGTTTCTGCCGAATGCAGGTGAATATTTTTCCGCATGTGCCATCATTTTCTTTTTGGACCAGTACATTGTTTTCCGAAATCCATTTTCATATTCAAACATGGCATAATATCCCATCGCCGGAGTCTCTTCACGGATCACATCATCATCAATCAGCTCTACTTCAATTTCTTCATCAAGTGGATCGTATCGGATCAATTCCCCTTCCTTAATAGCAAGCACATTCAGTTTTTTGTAATATCCAGAACGCTCCGCCAGCTGAATATAGCCTTTATATCCAAGTTGGAACTGTGCTTCTTTACAGCCTTTCTTCCTATTGTCGAACGGAACCATATAAAACTGTCCCAGCTGCGGAGAAGGGGAAAGATTCAACGCCTCTCCCAAAAGTGCTGCAGACAAGATACTCGGATTCGTACATTCCTGTAATGCCGGTGTTGCCTGGGCTGCAGACACAATACTTGAAATAAATCTTGTCCCGTTCTTTCCACCTACCACATTATTAATCTGTTTCTTAACAGCATCCTGTGACAGATATGCCGTTAATCCCATTTTTGCCGGCTTTTTCGCCAGACTGTTATTTACTGCCATACTTTATTCCGCCTTTCCAAATTTTAAATTGTTCCGTTTCATGTAATCACGTAATGCCATGATCTGTTCTTTCGTTCCCCATACGCGGAAATCTATTCTCATAACCGGTTCTGAAACAACTCTTGTATAGTCATTCTCTTCAGCCTCTTTAGGAGCATCCTGAGTATCCGCAACATCTTCCGGATTCTCTGACTCTTTTCCTGCAGCAGCTTCCTCTGCTTTTCTTCTCTCTTCCTCAGCTTTCTGTCTGGCAAGTGCTTCTTCCTTTCTCTTCTGAATGTCAGCCAGCTCCTGTCCTTTCTTGATTGCCTGCGTAAGATCCAGCGTCTTCTTATAGACTTCCATTGCTTCGAAGCTGAATTCTGGCAATCTGCTGATTGTTCCAACTTCCTCTCCGATTCTATACATCGTTTCTTTCATCTGGTTTTCTACTTTCGACAGCGCTACTGATGCATTCAGCCACTTCTCATCCCAGATCATTTCAAGTGTCACAAACTTCTGGAAGCCGATAGATTCAAATAGTTCCTGGACCGCTTTCCGCTTTTCCTCTCTCTTGATCTGCTCGACTTCTTTAATCTGAATATCAATTGCATTAATCTGTTCATCAACCAGCGCAAGAACTTCTTTTACTTCTTTTTCAAATCTATTGCATGGCTCCATGCACAGCTTTTTAACACGTTTCCGCTCATCGTCAATTGCCCCGCGAAGCTTATTTAAATTCGCTCTGTCTTTCTTTCCCTCTGAAATAGTCTCTTCTGTAAAGACTAATCCTTTGTACTCTTTCATCTTCTCGGCAATTGCCGCCTTCAGTTCTTCATTGTTCCACTTGATTTCCGGTACAAATCCATTCTCCTGTGGACTGAAGATTTTTAATTCCAACATAAAATACCTCCTATATTTCTGGGAGAATCAGTGGAGGCTTTCTCCCGCTCTCCACATATCTCCAAAATTTTTCTTCTTCCTGCTGCAGCATTGTAAGATCATCTTCCACATCACTTCTTTCGATGAAGTAATGTTTGACTGTTGTACGCTTTTCGTTACCCCAGTCGGTATTCAAATGCGCTCGCAAAACTACGAACTGCCAACCGGTTACCAAAAGATAATGCAGTACCTGTATGTAATAATTATCCGGAATCCGATCCTTCCATTTTTCGTACTGCATGGACTGCAGGATATTTGTAGTTTTAATCTCTAAGATTCCCTTGCGACCTTCCTGATCGGTCAGCTCGCCATCAAGAGACGCTTGCATGAACGGATGGCCCTTACTCTGCAGAATCCGGAATTCATGATGTTCTACCTGATATTCCGGATAATCCAGTTTAAATAATTCCCGGATGTATTCTTCTGCTTTCTTTCCATAAATCACACACGGCTTGTCCGAAATATCTTTCGGTATTACCCTGCCAATCTTTTCTTCAAACAGATCAATATTACTTTTGTATGGATTCATCCCGACTACAGCACTTGCATCGCTGCCGCCGATCCCGCTCATTCTGCCTTTTAACCACTGTTGTTCATTTTCGAAATCATAAGCCTTAAAAATATCATTCATATCTGATACCCTGTTTCCACACAAAGCTGCAATGCTCTATTCCGGTGTTCGCTCTGGTTCTTTAACTGCAGTTTCTTTTTACTTTTCTTTTCCTCCTGGCAGTCACATGGTTCTCCAGGATCTAAATTTGCGCCGCATAACGGGCATTCGTTATAATACATTCTCTATTCCTCCGCCCAAAGGCTGCCGCTGCACCAAAAGTAATCCGCAGAAAAGCTATATTCTTCCAAAACTACTTTGCTTGGATCCATGTTGCAAATATGATCACCATCTCCTACCGGCAGACAGTTCACACAATTCTCGCAACATCGGTTATCCGGTTTCGCCTTCTTCTTTCTTCTACTCATTTACTATGTTCTCCTTCTGCAATACAGGAAAATCTTTCAGCATCTTTTCCATCCACTGCTCTGCATCCCGATCACCCAAACCGATAACATGCATATCAAATCCAACCAGCAGGCCTAAGATCACATCTCCTACAATAGGATTCCCATGTTTGTTCGTGTCATAGAAATAACATCCCATCGGATTCACCGGAAGATTCTTCACAAGACCTTCTTCATCTACGATCATAACTACTTTGGTTTTGAAATAATCCAGCAGTTTCTGGGTTCTCACTAACTCTATATATCCGCCGACTTCTTCTCTCAGGCTTTTATGATCAAAATCCAGATCGATGATTGATATCTTATTATCCGTTGTAATTTTCAGCGTCTTCATCTTTTCTCCTCCGCCTGTTTAACGGCTTCCTTTGTAATACTTACCAGAGCTTCCTTTGCCAGTTCTTCTGGCATATGTTCGCGAAGTGATCTATACATTGCCGCTGTAACTCCTTTATATTCCTTTATCAGTTCTGCTCCTGATCCAAGTAGTTCTACCTGACATCCCGTTATTCCGCTGCAAACGGACTGTGATGTTGCTTTAATCATTTGACTAATTTCCTTTCTTCTCATATAATATAGTTGACTAATTTCTTGAGCGCCCAAAGCTTGCCGGCTTATACGGGTGCTCTTCTTTGATTTCTCCTTGCAACGTCCTCACCTCCTTCACCTCACAAGCAACCAGATAAATAACATTGCATCAAATGCAAGTCCGATTGCGGCGCCGATCAGAACCTCAAATATTGTTTCCCTGATGATTCTCTGCCATTTTGTTCTTGGCCCTCTTCTTTTCATGCTTGTCCTCCCCTCTCTACCGCCTAAGCGGTTTTCTCTTTCTGGTATCCCAGATATCCAACAGCTACACGGTTCAGCTCATTCACGATTTTCGCTCGTTCCTCTGCAGATAATGTAGCCATGTCTCTCTCTACTCCATCGATGATCACGATGTTTATATGTTTCAAACTGCATCACCTCTTTATAGGTTATGTATTATGGTTTGTACTTGTTGCGGTTTATTTCTCGTCACCTTCCCATAATTTTGGTTTACCATTTTCATCAACAAGTTCCGTAAAAACACCTCTGTTTTCATAACCATCAGACATCACATACATGACTTTCGTCTCCTTGTCGTACATTATCCTCCACTGTGTACCTGCTTCCACTTCAACAAACATCGATTTTGATTCTGTATCATATTCCGTTTCTGTCGCGTCTGTTCCTTTGCAACCACTCAGGGCGGTCGCAGCAGTAACTGATAAGATTAAAATTGTTGCAATTTTCTTCTTCATTATTTTTTCTCTCCTTTTCTCGTTTTATCTTCAACGTTAATCGCACAATCATTTATTCCGACTATTGTTGTTACTGGTGAACAACCTATATATTGAACGGTCTGCTCCACATTTTCTCTCATACACTTTCCGCACGCCGGACAGTAATTTGCTTTCTCTGGAAGTTCTGTAAAACATGCTGGACATAAGCGTTTCATAATATTCACACTCTCTTTCTTGTTCTAAAATGCTATGCTGAATACAGAAGCTCCTTTATCGATTACCACTGTAAGTTTTGTATCTCCATCACCAGAACTATTGATTTCAAAATCTTTAATCTCAATTTCTGACTCGCCTACTTTTAAAAACTTGCGAGAATCAATCCTCGTGACAGATATCTCGCATAAATCTTTTTTCATCATGAATACCTGCCTCCTTGTTCTCTTCTATTGCATCTTCCTTCAATCTCTCCTATACTCTAAATACAAGCACTGCCACGCTGAGTATTTATGAAAGGAGATTTATTATGAAATTTGATCCAAATTTGATTCGAGATATTTTGACTGCCATATCTAACTCTCTTTCTCCTGATGAAGATGGACTGGTCAGCCAGATTTATCCAATTGATTTAGCAGAAAGCGAATTATCCAATTATCCACGAAACGAAATTTTATACTGGATACGCCAGTTAATGGATTCAGGAATCTTAATTGAAGGCACAAAATATATCGACGAACCAATTTCACATATTAAAGACTTATCTCTTACGGGTTATCAATTTATTGAAAACACATCCAAGTCTTCCATTTGGAAAGAAATTCGCCCACAACTTATTTCGATAGCGTTTTCCAACCTTCCCGGGTTTATTCAATGTGCTATCGAATTGAGCGGTAAACTTATCTCCAAGTGTTAGAACATCCATCTTTAATGACAGTTCTGCAAAGCTGTCATTTTCTTTTATAGAAAACTCACATTCCCGAATGCCTCTGATAATTTTCCCATCTAAAGTAACATGTCCATTTTTTAATTCGAATAGATGTAATTTCGCCACTCTACTTCCTCCCTTCTTCTGAATCTGTTTCATCTGTTGCAAATAAGTAATCTAATGTTTTGTCTATGCGCTCTGTTCCAAATATGCTAAATCTTTTACAGTTTCTAATCTCTTCTTGCAATCCTGGTAGATTTCTTTGTAATGCTTTCCAGCTACAATCCCTGAATCAATCACACATAAGATGATGTATTACTGCAAAATATCTATTTTTGCAAAAACTTAATTCTAAATTCAATTATGAAACTCCAGCCATCTTATTCGCCAGCTTCGAATAAGTCATATACAACTTGTCCGCATGTTGGCTCCCTTGCGCCTGAGCGTACTCCACAAGCTTTTTGATTGTATCGGTCTCTGCCTTTCTGGTAAGCTTTCCAGCCTTTCTGCTATCAATCCATGCCTGAGCCTGTCGCTCGAGAATGAATTTTTCCATCTGATTGAAAGCTTTTATGTACTTCAATTTCCATTCCAATGCTTTCTTACCAGTGAATCCCATTACTAACAATGAAAAACCATCTCTATTCATGAAGTACATTCTGTGAAATTGTCCATCAGCCGCTTTCCTCTTGCTGAGAATAAACATTTTTGAGACCTCCCCATTTTTGGGGAGCGTTTCCAGCAGATTATCTATTGCCCTTAAAACTCGGTCATGTCTCTTCCCAAACTTCTCAGCTACCTGTAAACTGCTACATACAGCTTCATCATTTTTCAGATATACAAGTTCGGTCATGTCTCCTCCATTCATTTTCATCGCATTTGTTGCATTATGCAACAGCTATGTAAAAAAATATTCTACAAATTCTCTAGGACTTATTTTTAACAAATCCGCAATTGCTTCTGCTTCTTGCAAGTCCATCGGACGAATGTTGTTGATTTTTTGATTTACCGTCGGTTGCGCTACGCCAATTTTTTCCGCAACATCTTTTTGCGTTAATCCCAATTCAACAAGGCGCCCCTTTATTTTTCTTGAATTTACCACCCTAATTCCTCCTTTCACGTCAAATTGTAGCATTACGCAACTTTCAAGTCAATAGCACTGTGCAACTTTTTTTATTTTTTTGTTTTTTTCATATTGCGCTGTGCAATTTATTGTTGTATAGTGTACTCATAAGGGAGGTGTGTATTGTGGATGTGAAAAAAATAGGTGAACGAATTAAACACGCTCGTTCTTTGAGAAATTATACTTTAGAAGACATTGCCAAGGATATTGGCGTAGCAAAATCAACTATCCAACGATATGAACGTGGACAAATTGCTCATCCAAAACTTCCTGTCTTACATTCTATTGCCAATTCTTTGAATGTTAATCCAGGATGGCTAGTCGGAAAAGATATTAATATGAACGCCGACATGGATACTAAATACAGTAAATACGTTTCTGATAGTATCATGGTATTTGAAATAACAGGAAGAAGCCTAAAAAATAGCCCAACTGTTTTTCAAACTATTTGTGATAGTCTAAGTGAAATGTGTGAGGGACTTGACAACACTACAAAATATACGGATGGAATAGAAACAGTAAGTAATATAGCTGAAGCTCTAAAAAGTCCATTTAATTCTTATGCTGACAAAGCTGCCGCGCTTAATGCTATTATTGATGTCGTATTGTATGATACGAAGAATGATACGCTATCTATACATTTTGTTCTTGATAAGTCAAAAGATGTTAACTATGAGCAAAAATTACTAGAAGCTTTCAATTTACTCAATACAGCTGGCAAGGAAAAAGTTATTGATTACGCTACTGATTTATCCAATATGACAAACTACA
>OGXP01002977.1_pt1 | contig 9746 bp, 6 predicted proteins | sample 1576351 | NCBI WGS metagenome assembly OGXP01 (sample SAMEA3541517, study PRJEB24748) | human gut metagenome | biome: human gut; feature: human-associated habitat; material: faeces | place: China | collected 2012
CGTGGAAACGATCGGCTTGCCGGTTGCCAGATATTCGTAGAACTTGAGCGGCGAAACGTCCTTGGAGAGCGCACCGGCACGGAATACGTTCAGGCAGACGTCCATCTGCGCCAGATATGCGGGCAGCTCGGGCTGCGGCACCAGACCGTGGAATACAATGTTCGGGTACTGCTTGAGGTTGGTCAGGTCAACACCCGGCAGCGTGCGTCCGATAAGGAAAATCGTCGCGTTCGGACGGCTCTTCGCCAGCTTTTCGATCAGTGCATAGTCGATGCACTCCTGCAGCATGCCGACAAAGCCGTAGATCGGGTGCGGCAGATCCTTCATGTCCTCCGGACAGGGAAGGGTGTCCTTCTCGGTCTGTACGCGCGAGAAGATCTCGTAAGCCGCGCCGTTCGGGATCATTTGGGTGGTCGGGTTGATCTTTTCCAGTGTCTCTGCCAGACCGACCGCGGTTGCGAATACCTGATCGGCAGGCTTGGCCAGATCGCATTCCATCTTGTCCACAACCTTGGGATTGATGTGACCCTTGTACGCGGAATGACGGTCTACACAGTCGTATACCAGCTTGGAGTGCGGCAGATGTTCCACAATATCGCACGAGGACGGCGAGTAGCACCACAGCACGGTCTCGTCGCCGAAGCCATGCTCGCGCATCTTTTCGCGGATGAACGCCGCCTGCCGCTTCTGGTTGATTTTGTTGATCCAGCGGAACTTGTTGAAAAACGGCAGTACCGGCGGCAGTGCGTAAACAGTGATGTTTTCGTGCCCCTCGACCTTTTCGCCGGGCTGCTTGTACTTTTCGATATATGCGGAGACTTTTTTGTCCTTGAGCGGTGCGATCATGGACACCGGAGGATCAAAATACAGGATTTCGCTGTTGCGCAGACGGCTCATCACGTTCTGCTTGCGCGTCGGCAGAGGATGGTAGTTCGTTGTCGAAAGACAGACGATGTGGTTCTTCATATCTATATAACCCCTTTAGTGGATTGTTTTATTATATATCGTAGGGCGGCTGACCTCAGCCCGCCGTGGTTAGCGGTATGCAGATGGTAAAGACGGCGGGGTGAGGGCACCCCGCCCTACGGTTTAGTTTTCGGAAATGTTCAGCAGCTTCGCTGCACCCTTCACATTCTCGGATTCTCTTTCTCTCAGCATTTCGGCTGTGCGGTGCACCTCGTTATCGAGCGCACCGGAGACGCACTCGTCGATGAGGCGGCACAGCGGCTCCGCCTTGACGGACGAAAGCTGCAGGCAGGTGCGGCTGCCGATATATTTCAGGAAGCCGTCCACCTTGATATCGTAGCTCATGCCGACGACCGGAACGCCCTGACCGGCGGAGAACATCAGCGAATGCAGTCGGATGCCAACCACGGTTTTCATGCGGGAGAGGATGCCGATGGTGACTTCGATGGGCTGTCGGGTACGCACGGCGTGCCACGGACAGTGCAGCAGTGCGCCGACACGTTCTGCGGGCATGAGGTCGCTCGGGAACTCGATGGGTACGAAAACCGGCGTCAGGCCGTGCTTTTCGTAGGCGTAGTTGGCTGCAGCCGCGATTTCGGGCAGAGCCGTGTCCAGACCCTTCCAGTTGCGCAGACCGAAGCCGATATACTTTCCGTTCGGGTCAATGCCGCTCTGCTCGAGGGCGATATTGACGATTTCACGCGGCGCCGGCGTCAGAATGATGGTCGGGTCGGCGGAAACACGGATATCCGGCCGGGTAACGCCCATTTCGGCAAGCAGTGCGCGGGAATTGTCGTCGCGCAGCGTGATGCGGTCAACCGATGTATCAATGGTTCTGGCGGCCATTCGACGGTTGCCCGGACGGTTGATCGGACCGATGCCGCAGCCGTACATCATTACCTTGCAGCCGCGCTTTTTGGCGGCGTACAGCGTGTAGCAGTAGTACCAGATCGAACGGGTGGACGTAACATCCTGCATGAGTGAGCCGCCGCCGTTGATATACAGCGCGGCATGACGGAACTTGCGCAGGACGGAGAACACATTAAAGGTATAGATGGCGTTCGTGCGGTAGATCAGGCGCGTTTCCTTCGGCCTGCGCGACATAACGCAGATGGTGCGTTCGGGATCGAGCTGGCGCATCTCCTGCACAATGGCCTCGAGGATGGCATCGTCACCGGCGTTGCCGCGTCCGTACGCGCCGCAGATGACAATGCTCTCACGCTCGTTTTTCGGACGATGGAACCGTGCCAGCAGATGACGGTAGTTTTCCATCTGACGTTCGCACATTTTGTCGCGCGAGAAATCGCGGGAGGCTTTTTCGTACAGCGCGTCCGCGAATTTCTGCCGCAGTTCGGCATCGTTGCCCAGACGGACCAGATATTCCGCCAGCCGCTTATCGTCCCCGACCGGGAAGATATAGCCGTTTTCGCCGGTGTCGATGAGTTCGGGCATGCCGCCGACATCCGAGCAGATGGTCGCACAGCCGGCACAAACGCCCTCGAGAATGGAGTACGGGAAGGTTTCGGACACCGAGGACAGCAGGTTGATATCCATCGCGCGGAAGAACGGCATGACCGGCGATACCCAGCCGCAGAATGTTACGCGCTCGCGCACGCCGAGCTGGTCGCACAGCTTTTTGAGCATATCCTCGTCCTCGCCGTCACCGGCGATGAACAGGCGCAGCTGCGGCGCAGATTTCAGCGCCTCGGCAAAGCCGCGAATGGTGGTCGCAATATCCTTGACGGCAGTCAGACGCGCGGCAATGCCGCACAGCACGTCGCCGTCCTCGATCTCGGCTCCGTAGGTGTCCCGCAGATAGGCAACACGGTCAAATTCGCCCTTCGGACGGTCAAAATCCATACCGTTGTAGATTTTTACAATGCGCTCCGGGTCAAAGCCGCGCTCGATGAGCGTGCGCGCCATACGGTCCGCGACCGGCTGATAGAAGTCGAGAAAGCGCAATGCAATGGCATTCGCCGTGCCGAGCGTGTACTGCTTGAGCGGACTGCCGAGGTAGTCCAGCCGATAATCCGAGTGCACGGTCGTGACGATCGGCACCTGACGGCTGCGGCGCACCATGGCTCCCATCAGGTTGGCACGGCCGCCGTGGCAGTGAATAATGTCGGGCTTGAACGCATCTACCAGGTCGCGCATGGTTCGTGCCGCGCGGAATGGATTGTGCCGCTCGATCACGCGCACATCAATGCCGCGTTCGCGCGCTTCATCCGCAAACGGACCTGCGCGGAACGAGATGAGCATTACATCGTTATTGCGGTTGAGTCCGGTCACGGTATTCATAATCTGGGTCTTGGCGCCGCCTACATCGCCGCCGCCCATTACATGCATGATTCGCAAAGTCAAATACCTCCACTTGACAAGTATAATCAGTATACCATGAAAACAGGGGGATTGCAAAACCGTGAGACAGGAAAATACGGCTTTTTCGGCGATTTTTCGGCAAACGAAGTTTGTGTTTCCGCCGCTTTCATGGTATACTTAAGGCAACACTGCACAATTGAAGCTGCGGCTCCTTGCGCAGGCTCCGGTCGCGCTGCCGCGGCTCCTTGCGCAGGCTCCGGTCGTGCTGCCGCGGCGCTTTACGGAAATTTTGCGCTTTTGTTCAATTATGCGGTCTTGCCTATCTATCTGACGGAAAGCGAGGGTTTTTCTTTTGTCCTCTAAAAATACCATGACGCGCGATGCGATGCTGTTCCTGCCGGCCAAGGTGGTCGAGGGACTGCTCGTCATCGGGTGTTCCTCGCTGTATTCCCACATCTTTGTGGAGGGTGCGGTCAGTGCATTCAACCTGACCAACACCACGATACAGCTGCTCTACCTCATCCTCGCGGGCTGGATGGCGAACTCCGCCACCCGTTATGTAGGTGAGGAGTACCGCGCCGATGAAGGACGCGGCCTGTTCTCCACGGTTTCTACCATCTATGTGGGATTGTGCGTGCTTGTTGCCATCGGCTGCTGCATTACGGCGGCTGTGACGCAGAGTCCGGTCTATCTGGGCGGCGCGCTGATGTTCTGCACCTACACGGCGTTTCAGGTGCTCAATGCGGCGCTGATTCAGCTCGGCCGCGTCAAAGCGTCCATCCTGTGGTCGCTGACCTCGGCGGTGCTCAAGCTCGCGGTTGCATTCGCGCTTGTCGGCGGCAAGTCGAATTATCCGTCGCCGTTCCCGGCTATCTTTGCCAATACCATTGCGGACGGTGTAGCCACCATCGGTGCGGTGTTTGCGCTTAGCCTGCCGGTTGTTGTGCGGCTGAAATATTTCTCCAAGCCGCTGCTGAACAGGTTCCTCAAATACGGCGTACCGCTGATGGGCGTTTCCATTTCGGTGGCGCTGCTCAACCAGATCGACAAATACCTTGTTGTCGGCTTTTACGGCAACATTCTGTACGCATACTACTCGAATAACAACTCGATCGCAAGCGGTCTGTTCACGATGATCTCGGTCGGCATTATGCGCGGCGTGTATCCTGCTGTGCTGCGTGGCTGGCGTGAGGGCGGCAAAGCCGCAGCAAAGCCGCTGCTCGATCAGGGCGTGCGGCTGTATCTGCTGATCGCCGTGCCTGCGGTTGCAGGTCTGACGGCGGTCGCGCTGCCGCTCAGCCGGTTCCTGTTCCCCGCGAAGTACGCCGCCGGTGCGCCGGTCATCGCGTATACCGCGCTTGCCATGCTGTTCATGGGCCTGACCGAATACGCCAACAAGGCATATGAGCTGGAGCAGTCCACCGTACACGTTCTGCAGAACAGTGCGATTGCAGCGGTTATCAAGGTGATTTCGAGTGTCATTCTGCTCAAAACCCTCGGATTTACGGGCGGTGCGCTCGGTTCGGTGGTCGCATTTGCGTCCTACTTTATCATTACCTGTGTGCGCGTGCGCAGCCGATTCCTGTTCCGTGTGGAACCGATCAATCTGGTGCGCATCATCGTTTCGGCGCTGCTGTGCGGTGCGGCGGCCTTTGCGTGCACGCTGCTGCCGGTCGGCAATCTCATTCGCCTTGGCGCGGCTGTCGTGGTCGGTGCAGGCGTTTATGCGGTGTGCATTATCGTCAGCGGTGAGGGCCGCGAGGAAGTACAGGCGGTGCTCCGCAGGCTGAAACGATAAGAAAAATTGTCAAAACAGCGTGGATTTCACTGGTAAAACCTTGTCACGGCATTAAATCCATGCTACAATAACTCTATCTGAAAATTGTAAACAGAGAGGCGTAATATTATGGAAATGATTCATGAAGCGGGTCAGTACGTTGACACCGTAAAGCGCGTCTGCGAAGCAGTCGGCAGCGAGGTCACGTTCCGCGGCACGGTTCACCGTGTACGCGATATGTCTGACTTTTCTTTTGTTGTAATGCGCGTTGAGCGCGGTTTGATCCAGTGCACCTTCCAGGGTGACGAGATCGGCGGCATCAAGCGTTCGGACGTCAAGGACGCAATGGTACTCGAGGTTACCGGTACCGTTCGTGAGGAGCCGCGTGCAGAGCATGGTGTTGAGGTCGTTCTGAGCGCACTGTCCATCCTCGGCAAGCCGTACGACCAGCTGCCGGTACCGCTCGGCAAGAAGTATATGGGCCTGTCTCTCGATGTTGATCTGCCGCTGCGTCCGATCACGCTGCGTCATCCGCGCAAGCAGGCGATCTTCCGCGTACAGGGTGCGATTGCTGACGGCTTTGCACAGTACATGCAGTCGCAGGGCTTCACCCACATCCACACCCCGAAGATCGTAGTTGCAGGCGCTGAGGGCGGCGCAAACCTGTTCAAGCTGGATTACTTCGGCACCCCGGCTTATCTGGCACAGTCCCCGCAGTTCCACAAGCAGTACCTCGCCGGTGCATTCGGCCGTGTATACGAGATCGGCTCGGTTTACCGTGCAGAGCGTCACAACACCTCTCGTCACCTGAACGAGTACATGGGTCTGGACTTCGAGATGGCCTACATTGATTCCATGTACGATGTAATGGCAATGGAGACCGGCATGCTGAAGTCCGTTATGGCTTACGTTAAGGAGCACTGCGCCGAGGAACTCGCTATGCTGAACGCCGAGGTTCCGGAGATCAAGGAAATCCCGACCATCCGCTTCCACGAGGCCAAGCAGATCATGGAGGAGAAGTTCGGTCACAAGTCCAAGAACCGCTACGACCTCAACCCGGACGAAGAAGTGCTGCTGTGCCAGTGGGCAAAGGAGGAGCACGACTCTGATTTCGTATTTGTAACCCACTTCCCGTCCGCAAAGCGTCCGTTCTACGCGAAGGATGATCCGGAGGACCCGAAGCTGGCGCTGTCGTTCGACCTGCTGTTCCGCGGTCTGGAGATCACCACCGGCGGTCAGCGTATCCACGATTATCAGGAGCAGATGGACAAGCTGGCGGCCCGCAAGATGAACGCCGAGCTGTTTGAGTCCTTCACCATGCTGCACAAGTACGGTATGCCGCCGCACGGCGGTCTGGGCATTGGTCTGGAGCGACTGACCATGCAGCTGCTGGGGCTGAACAACATCCGCGAGGCTTCTATGTTCCCGCGTGATATGAACCGCCTCGAGCCGTAAAGAGCTTACGCTTCGTTCCAAAGGGCTGTGCCCTTTGGAACGAGGGACGGTGTCGCCGCGCGTGCCCGCATTGCGGGCAGGGCGGGAACACCTATTGCACGAAAATCCCCCGAAAACTTTCCAGTTTTCGGGGTATTTTCGTGTTTGTTAAAAATGACCCGGCGGAGCCGGGCCATTTTTGTCGCGCCGGAGGCGCTCCATTTCACGCGCTGTGCGGTCTGATGATGAAACGGGTGCTGAAATCTCGCGCGGCGGGACACAGCGGCAGAGCCGCCTGTGTCCCTTGGTATGCGCCCGGAGAAGAAAATCTTCACTCTCCACTCCTCGCTCTCCGCTCTCTTTTCAGCTCTTTACGAGGATTTAACATTTTTTCCTCGGTTGGCTCTTGACGTTCGCGGAAATTTTACGCATAATAAGAATGGACAAAAAGATTTCCGGCTATGCTGTTTCAGCATGGGTCGCCTACCGAAAGGAGATCAGCATAATGAACGAAGAATTAGAGCTGCTTCGCGACAAGAAGGGCTTCATTTGCGATATGGACGGTGTTATCTATCACGGCAACCGTCTGCTGCCCGGTGTAACCGAATTTGTGGACTGGTTACAGCGCGAGAATAAGAGCTTCCTCTTTCTGACCAACTCCTCCGAGCGTTCGCCGCTCGAGCTTCAGCAGAAGCTGGCCCGTATGGGTCTGGAGATCGGTGAGGAGCATTTCTACACTTCCGCGCTGGCTACCGCGAAGTTCATCGCCAGCCAGAAGCCGCACGCATCCGCGTATGTTATCGGTGCGCCCGGTCTGGTCGGTGCGCTGTACGAGGCGGGCATCGTGATGAACGATGTTGACCCGGATTACGTTATCGCGGGTGAAACCAACACCTACAACTATCAGACCATCCTCAAGGCGGTCGATCTGATCAACAAGGGCGCGCGCCTGATCGCGACCAACTCCGATCTGACCGGCCCGTCCGAGCAGGGCATCATTCCGGCGTGCCGCGCACTGGTTGCGCCGATCGAGCTGGCCACCGGCAAGACGGCATACTATGTCGGCAAGCCGAACCCGCTGATGATGCGTACCGGTCTGCGCCTGCTGGGCGTGCATTCGCACGAGGCGGCTATGATCGGCGACCGCATGGACACCGACATCGTTGCCGGCATCGAAACCGGTCTGGACACCGTTCTGGTGCTCTCCGGCTGCACTACCCGCAAGGATGTGGAAAATTACGCATACCGTCCGCACTTTATTCTGGACGGCGTGGGCTGTATCCCGCCGCAGGCGTAAAGAAGCCGTCTAAATCGAACTTATACAAAAGCCTTTCCGAAAAAATTTCGGAAAGGCTTTTTCATTGGATAAAGAATGGACAATTCTATGCTATACTAAATACAGGAAAAGGATAGACCAATGACAGATAGAGAGGGGGCATTCCCATGGCAGGACACATTCTTTTGGCGGAGGATGACAAGGCGTTATCCGCGCTGATGCAGGATTTCTTTCGGGCGGCAGGCGTAGCGGTGACACCGGCGTATGACGGCGAGCAGGCGCTCGTGCTGGCGCAGGCACAGCCGTTCGACCTGCTGGTGCTAGACGTGATGATGCCGCACCTGAACGGTCTCGAAGTATGCGAAGCGGTGCGGCAGGAGAGTGACGTTCCGGTCATTTTCGTCACGGCACTTGGGCAGGAGGGTGACACGCTGGCAGGATTCCGCGCGGGCGCGGACGATTACATAACGAAGCCGTTTTCGTTTCCGGTGCTGGTGGCGAAAGCGCAGGCGCTCATGCGGCGGGCACGCGGTCTGCGTCTGGGCGCGAGCGAGCTCGGCTACGCGAATATCCTGATGGACACCAGCACAGGCACGGTAACGGTGGACGGAAACCCGGTGAACCTGCGTCCCAAGGAGGCGAAGATACTCGAGCTGCTGCTGCGCGAACAGGGACGCACGGTGTCGCGCGACCTGCTCATCGAGCGGGTATGGGGCACAGATTTCGACGGGGACGAGCGCATGATCGACCGGCACATTGCCAGTCTGCGTAAGGCGCTTGGAACAGCCTCGCAGCATATCCGTGCGGTGTACGGCAAGGGCTACCGATTGGGGGGATCGACATGAAAAAGCGGATTCGTAAAATCGGCATCGCGGCAAGGCTGACCGCGGTTGTGGCGGTGATTCTGGCGGTGTTTGTTGGACTGTGGACATTCAAATTGATTGAAAACGCACAGGTTGTCGCAGCGTACAGGGCAGGTATGGAAGTTAACGATATTTGCTGGCGTGTTGAACACACGTTGGTAGAAAAAGGGTATGACCCTGATGATATGCCGTCGGCCAATACGCCGGAATACGATAAAATGCGTTGTGATTTGGCATATTCCATCTGGGATAGTGAAAAAGCGTATGTCGTGCAGTATTATGATGGACAGGAAAACTGGGTCACGATGCGTTCGCCGCTGCTGCTGTATGGTAAGAATGCCGATGCCGATATTGACATCAGCAATTTTGCCGAGCAGGATATTCGTGAGATGCGTGAGGTATACGGGCCGAAAAAAGGCTTTTCAGATGACGTGGGATACATTGCAATGATATATGGCAAAAAAATCGAAAACAATGGTCATACGATATATATTCCGAACCGAATCTGCGTAGGTGCGTATGATTATGAATGGACGGCACAGACACCGGTTGAAGAGGTCGGTCAATGGGAAGAAATGCCGCAGTGGTGCTTTGACAAGGATTCGAATATGGAAGTATACTTTGCGGAAAAAAAGTATCTGGAAACCAAACTGCGGTGCATAAACGGAGAAAATGTGAAAGTGGATCATACAGGGGGATATTTTTGTCCCTGTCCAGCACGATCGGATATGGACATGGAATGGTCATGGCCACTGCGCCGATTGACAAGGAAGCTGCATATGAGGATCTCTTTTGGGGTATGCCGTTCATCACGATTGCATTGTATCTGATTTTCCTGTTTATTTTCTATAAAATCGTGCGCCGCATGGTCGCTGACCCACTGGTTGACACGGCGCGAGAAGCAAATCTGGTTGCAAACCTTGCATTCGACGAGTTCAAGCCCGACCTGAACCGCGGAGACGAAATCGGCGAGCTAAACCGTGCGCTGAGCGAAATGGCGGACACACTGCACGCCCGCTGGGACAGCGAACGCGACCTCGAGGACAAACGCCAGCAGTTTGTCTCGGCGGCAAGCCACGACCTGAAAACGCCGCTCGCGCTCATCGGCGGG
>OGXP01002981.1_pt1 | contig 9734 bp, 8 predicted proteins | sample 1576351 | NCBI WGS metagenome assembly OGXP01 (sample SAMEA3541517, study PRJEB24748) | human gut metagenome | biome: human gut; feature: human-associated habitat; material: faeces | place: China | collected 2012
CTCGCGGACAAGATTTATATTACCACAAATAATATTTTCTGTCAACAACTTTTTTTAAATTTTATTTAATTTTATTTTTTTCTTTTTCAATAGAGTAAATTTTAACTGATATTAGTTTTTTTTATCAAAGCATAATTATAGTTACTCACTTGAAAAGATTTTCTTTCTCTGTTAAAATTAATTTATAAAAATTCAATAGGAGTATGCTTTATGAAAAAAATAATTTTACTTTGCCCTGCTTGTAAAAAGAAAATGAAAATTTCTGATAAAACAGCAAAATATAAATGTCCTCACTGTGGTGCTATCTATAAATACAATTATTTAAAAAAAATATTCTATGACACAAAAGAGGTTGGTATTGGCTTTGTAACAACATTAAAAGATATTAAATTTAATATTAAGAAAAAATATAATGATGCTAAAACAACATATCAATATATGAGTCAACTTAAAAAGAATATGAAAAATGATCCTAATTGGTCAAATTATAGAAAACAACAGGAAGAGATGAAAGATGTTACACCTAAAAAATCTTTTAAGGATTTCTTCAAAAAGAAAAGATAGTCTGTAAATTTACAGACTATCTTTTTTAATTATATCTATTATATTCTCATTAGCATAATTAAAAAGCTGATGATATTACCTTATAATCTTTAACTATTCCTTTAGAGTCAAAAATAATTATTAAATCCATTGAAGCAGTTGAAGCATTTGATAATACTGAACTTTTAGAACTTCCAAGTAACAACAAAGACCAACCAGAATTTTTATTTTCTGCTCCTGATTGATAACTACTTTTACTATAGTTCCAAACTTCATTTCCAGCTGCATTAGTAGTAATAATATTAGGAGCTCCAAATAGTGTTATAACATCATTTTGACTTGTTTTTCCTTTAACAAGCTCTTTTTTTATCATCCCAACTGTTAAATTACTTTTTTGCTCAGGAACTATTAAATTTTTATTTGAACATCCAAAGCAAATTAATATTAATATTAATAGAATTATATTTTTCATAGTTACTCCTTATTTTAATGCTTTTAGTCTTTCAGTCTCTACAGTTATTTGATTAAATAAAGAATCATATATTACTTTGTCTGTAACAAATATTGATTTCTCATCATTTCCAAAAGAACTTTTTTCTATAACAGTTTCTTGAATATTTAATCTAACTCTAGTTACATTTTTATTTAAATTTGTAAATGTTGCTGAAACATTAACCTTAGAATTTACTCCATATCTAGCATCTACAAAAAGAATCATTAATACATCTCCTGTTGTTGTTTCTTTTTCAACAGCTTTTTCACAAGAAATTAATCCAGTCTCTATATCAGCATTTTTGATAATATAATTTTGATCTTGTAAAATAGTCATAGTTGCTTTAAAAACTGTCTTATAATCACCTTCTAGTTCTTTTGTTGTTATTTCTCTTATTTGCATTTGAGATAACTTAGGTTGAGAACTTGTACATCCCCCTAATAAAACTATCATTCCTAATAATAGTCCTACCAAAATTTTTTTCATAAATTTTTCCCCCCAATTTTAAAAATAAATTTTATGTAATATTGGTATTATTATAACAAAACTCCTTTCTTTTTTCAACAAAATTTAAGATTTAGTCGGATATTTTAACTTTTTTAATAATCCTTCGAATCAAAAGATAAAACTAATTTATCTAGTTTAGATTCTAACTTTCTATACTTTACTCCAGCAGCATCTAACATCTTTTTAGAAGCTAGATCTGATTTTGTTCCAGAATATTTATCAGATAGATAAACTAACTCTCTTATTCCACTTTGAATTATAGCCTTACTACACTCATGACATGGAAAAAGTGCTACATATATAGTACAATCTTTTAAAGATTTAGTACTATTTAATATTGCATTAAGTTCAGCATGGCATACAAATGGATACTTAGTATCTAAAAAATCTCCCTCTCTCTCCCAAGGAAATTCATCATCACTACACCCTTTAGGTAATCCGTTATAACCTACTCCAACTATTCTTTTATCTGTATTAACTATACAAGCTCCGACTTGAGTATTTGGATCCTTACTTCTTTTAGCTGAAAGAAGAGCTATCCCCATAAAATATTCATCCCATTCAATATAATCTTCTCTTTTCATTTTATCTTTTCCTTTCATTTTTTATTTTTAATATACCACATTTTTACTTAAATATAGTGATATTTTTTTTATTTTATAGTAAAATGAATTTATACCACAATTATAGGAGGGTTTTATGAAAAAATTAATTTTTTTATTTCTATGTTTATATAATCTAGCCTTTGGAATTGTTGATTTTCCTGATATCAATTGGGGAGATAGTAAAAGTAGACTTGAGCTTATCTTTCCAAAGCTTGAAAAAGAGGTATCAATAGATCCAAAAGTTGAAGTGTATTCATTTCCTAAACCAAATGAAGGTATTTCTAAATACTCTTTTTATTTTATCAATGATCAACTTTTTAAAGTAGAGGTTTTATTTAATAAAGATATTGTCGGTAGAGATGAAGTCAAACAAATCTACTTAGATACTGTAAAGAAAATGGGAAAAAATGTTGATACAAAACCTATTAATGAAAAATATGGTGATATCACTCTTTCAGGTAATTCAATGAAATTTGTTCCAGATATCTATACATTTGTATTTTTAAAAGGTGTTGATACTCTTGATAAAAATAAAAATATGATTGACTCTCAATTAATTCTTGAATATGTAAATTCTGCTGCTTTTATAAAAAAATAATTTAAAAAGGTTATTGCTTATTTATAAATATAAACAATAACCTTTTATTTTTATTATATAAAAATTCCCATAACTTTTAAAATCTCAATAAGCACAATAAATGCTGGAATCATCAACACTGCCAATATAGAAGATGCTAATGAACAACTTGAAACTAACAGCGGTTCTTTTCTAAAATTAATAGCATAGGTTGCTATTACTGTTGCTGCTGGAGTAGCCATCATTATTACAATTGTTGCTACTGCTATATAGGATATCCCATAACCAACAATAAATTTTAATCCAACAAAAATAGAAATTAATACTATTGGAATTATACCAACTTTTAAAATACTATATTTCCATGAAATCTTTGATTTTAATGTTTCATCTAATGGCACTCCTGCCAATGTAATTCCAATAGATAACCATGAAAGGGGAGCATTCAATGCTGCTAAATACTGCATAGGTTTAAAAAGCCAATAAGCTGTTTTATCAATACGTAAAATTCCATAATTTCTTACAATTCCATTTTCATTTATAGAGATTTGAGGAAGATATTTTTGAAATATCCAAACTCCTATTCCTAAAAAAGTTGCTACTATAACAGGATTGCTTATAATCTTTCCTATATTTTCCTTTTTTAACTTTACTTCTGATATAGTTATATAACCATATGTGTATAATAATGCTCTATAAGGCAGATTGAATACTGAAGCATACATAGCTCCTAAATCTCCATAAACAGCTTGTATTACTGGTATTCCAAATACAGTTGTAGAACCAAAAATAGTTATCATTCTTAAAACATCTTTTTTACTTTTACCATATTTTTTAAAGATAATACTGCTTATAAATATCAAAGCTAAATGAATAACTATGCTCCAAATCAATAAACTCATACTTTGGTTTAACTTTTCACTGTCCATATCCTGCATAAATGCATTATATGAAAGAGCTGGTATTGCTAAAAATAGAATAATCTTGCTTAAATTTTCTGCTGTTACTTCAGATAGTATTTTCTTCTTAGTAAAAATAAAACCTATTAATATTACTATTAATACAGATGAAATTGTTCCTATTATATTATTGTTATTCAATATATTTTCTAGTATTTTTCCTAAATTCATTTTTAACCTCTTTTCTAAATTTCAAAATAAGTTTATCTTAAATTACAAATAAATTCAAGAAAAATATATTTATGCAAATAAAAAAAGAGCATACTCAGATACAATCTTTTCTGCTCTTTAAATAACTTTTAATTATTTAATTATTGAAGTTTCATTAAAACTCCAGCTATAACGAATAGTGATCCAAATAGGAATAACCATCCTTGTAATTTAATTTGGAATTTTGCCCAAATTCCCCATTCTAGTCTAGCAATACCTAGTATAGCCATAAGAATTCCTGATGTAGGAACGATTAAGTTTGTAAATCCATCTCCTAATTGGAAAGCTATTACAGCTACTTGTCTAGTTACTCCTACTAAGTCTGATAATGGAGCCATGATAGGCATTGTTAATGCAGCTTGTCCAGATCCTGATACAACAAAGAAGTTGAATACAGATTGGAATATATACATTACCCATGCACACATTGCTGCTGGCATTCCACTTAGTCCATTTGCAACCCAGTTAAGAACTGTATTAAGTACACTTGGAGTATCAGCATCTGCTCCTCCTAACACTAATACGATACCTTTAGCCATTCCAACTACAAGAGCTGCTCCAATTAGATCTTCAGCTCCTTTTCTGAATGATGTTGCAATATCATTTACTGTCATATTATTTAATTTAAATACTACTCCAACAATTCCTGCTGCAACTCCCATTATAACAAATTGAGTTGCTATTTCTGGTAAGAAGTAACCAAACTTAACTACCCCATAAATAATCCAAGCCATTCCTAAGAAAACTATTAAAAGTATTAATATATGTCCAAATTTAAATTCCATTTTTTCTTGATCGTTAGCTTTAAATTCTTCTCTATAGTATCTATCTGCTTCATAAGAAATAGAACTTGTTGGATCTGCTTTTACTTTTTTAGCATATCTTAATGTATATAAAATTCCAAATCCTGTAAAGAATGTCCACATCACTATTCTAAATCCTGCTGCTGATAATACTGGTATTCCTGCTACCCCTTGAGCTATAGCAACACTGAAAGGGTTCATCCAAGATGTTCCAAATCCTATTTGAGTTGAAACATAAGTAATTAAAATTCCTGTAATTCCATCATATCCCATTCCAATTACTATTGGTATCAGTACCATTGCAAATGGTATCGCCTCTTCTCCCATTCCAAATACTGCTCCTCCTAAAGAGAATACAAAGAATACAATTGGAAGTAAAAGCCATTCTGATCCCTTAGTCTTTTTAATCAAAGCATATAATCCCGATTCAACTGCTTTAGTTTTTAAAATAATACCAAATGATCCTCCTGTAATAAGAATAAATGCAATTACCCCTACTGCAGTTCCCCATTTATCTCCACTTACAATTCCTTCAAAAACGTAGTTAGCTACTCCAACTTCTCCACCTGGTTCAAAGAATTTAATTCCTTTAACTAGAGGCTCTCCTTGTTCATCTAATTCATAAGCAAAGCTTCCAGCTACAGGAACTGATCTTGTTTTTTCTGCTCCAGTTTCAGTAATGTAAGTTACTTTTTCCATTTGGAATTTTCCTACAGGTACTGTATGTGTTAATATTGCAGCTAGTATTATTACTATGAATATTATAACATAGGTATCTGGCATGTTAAATTTTTTCTTCATTTTTTCCCTCCATACATTTTAATACTATTATTATACTTTATGTTTGCAAAAAAATCAACTTTTTGTAAAAAAATACTTCATTTTCTTCATTCAGCCTATATTTTTACTAGATTTTTTATGTAATAAAAAAATCACAGTCTGGTTTACAAACTGTGATTTTCATTCAAATATAAAGTAATTTTATAGTTTCAAATTCACAGATAGCTCTCCATTGAAAATTCAATGACAGTAGCATAGATATTCTCCATACTACCAATAAAAAGATTTAGCACTCTTTTTATTTCGGCAAAATTCCCTTTCAAAATAGATCACTGTCTGCTAACTCCCTATTTTTACTAATGTTTTCTGCTCCTCTATCATTTCCTATTTTTTTAAGTTTGATTATACTTTACAAAACTATAAAAGTAAAATATAATAAATATATTATTTCAAATATATTATTAATAATTTAAATACTTTGATATTTTAAAAGTTTACATAGTAACCATATTCTTTAAAAAGATCCACGACTTGACTTACATTTTCACTTTTTACTAAAATATGATAATCTTCACCTTTTAGCATTAAACTTCTAAATCTAGTATCCTTTGTTATTGTCGAAATTAACTCTCTATCATTTTTTAATTTTAAAACTACATATTCGTGATCTGCTTTTATTGCACTACTTTTTTCTAGCATATCTTCAAAGAAAGATGTCCAATAACTGTTTAACTCTGATGAAATTTTATTTTTAAACTCATCTATTCTCTCTTGTAGCTCATCACAACCTTTTATTCCACGTAAAAAAGTTTCTCTTGTAAACTTATACTTATTAGGTGCTATTTTTTGAGCTACTCTCTCTAAGAACATAGTTTTTATAGGTAGATCTCCAATAACAGTAGCTATCAATCTATCCTCATCTAATAAGATCTCTCCCTCCTCCTTAATGTGAGAGAAATCATATTTTTCTATTTTATCTAAACAATATTTTCCTAACTCTGTAACTTTTATATATTTAATTCCATCATACTTACTTAAATATCCATTTTTTAAGTATAAACGATTATTTATAGATGGTAAATCATAGTATAATTCTAGTACTCCCAACACTCCTAGTATAAATAAAACAGACTTTATAAATGGAACAACTACATAAAGAAGATATCTATCATAATTTAAAATCTTTGTTCTCTCATAGTTAGCCTCATTTATATAGATATAGTCATAAGCATCTTTAACATCTATAATCTCTATAAATTCATCTCTATATAAAATAGTTTTTACTATATTATCCACACTTACAATTTTATCCATAGGAATTTCATTAAGAATCTTTTTAATTGTTAAAAGTCCTCTTTTTATCTCCTCTTTAGATTTCCATATATTTTTAACACCCTTTAAATAATTAAGATAAAGAGAAGTATAGTGGTAATTTTCCTCTTGAATAGATTCTCCATTTAAGAAATCTTGAACTATTCCCTTGATATTAGAAACTCTAAAATACTCATCTTTTAAGTATTGCTCCTTCAATAGGAAGAAAAATAGTGCAATAGTTTCTGTCTTTAAGAAATCTAAATCCTTTGAATTTTCATAAAACTCATTTATATTGCAATATTTTTTCATATTAACTTTTGATTCTTTTAAGATTTTTCCACTATTAGAAAGTACTACTCCACCTTGTTTATAAAAATCATAGTATATACTTAAATTTTCAATTAACTCTTTTTCATTATTATTAACTAAACACTCTTCAATTTTATCTAAAGGAATCAAATTATATTCAGCTGGCTTAGACATAAACTGTCTTATTACTCTTATCAAATCATAATCTAAATAAAAATACTCTCCCTTTTTATTATCTTTCTCTACTTTAAAAAATAGATACTCATCTTTTAAGTCTTTATTTAGATCATAGTTACTTTCCATTTTAAAATATTTTTCTCTATCTTTTGGAGAGATAAAAACCTTTCCATTCCATACAATATCTTTAAATATCTCTTTTACATTTTCATCTAATGTTGAAAAAGCTGTGCAAAATACCTCTTTCTTTAAATAAACCTGCTCTAGTAGATCAATAAAAGTTTGTTTATTACTATTTTCACAAATAAGGGATATTTCAAAAAGTCCTAGATTACTTCCTATATATCCTTCAGCAATCCAATCTAAAAAATACTTATTATATAATTTAAATAAAACTTCTTTTGAGTAAAATTCGTTTAATGCCTCCCTAAATCTATCTTTACTTATTCCCATTTTCCTCTCCCTGTCAATTATTCTCCAAGTATAAATTCAATATCTTTTTCTGTAAGTGTCTTTACTGAGGCACTATCCTCTGAAATAAGACTATCTAACAATTTACTTTTTGTATCTTGAAGTTGAAGTATCTTCTCCTCTATTGTATCTTTTAAAATTAACTTATAAGAAAATACTGTTCTATCTTGTCCAAGTCTATAAGCTCTATCTATAGCTTGATTTTCTACTGTTTTATTCCACCAAGGATCATAAATAAATATTGTATCAGCAGCTGTAAGGTTAAGCCCTACCCCTCCTGTTTTCAATGTCATTATAAATACCTTGTATTTATTATCCTTTTGGAATTTATCAACTAACGATTGTCTATCCTTTGTACTTCCTGTCATCGATAGATAATTTATATTATTCTTCTCTAAATCCTCACAAATATTCTCAATAGAGTTGATATAGTTAGTAAATACCAATACCTTATGTCCATTTTCTACTGCTTCAAGAATATTATTTATAAGTACTTCACGTTTACTAGACATAACTCCATTACTCTTTGATTCTGGACAACTTGTTATCTGTCTCAACTCATTTAAAGCTTGTAAAATAAAGAATTGTGTCTTTCCAAGTCCATTTTCCTTAATTTGACTATTAACCATCTTATAATAGTAACTTCTTCTCTCTTCATAAAGTTTTTTCTGCTCTGGATTCATCTCTATAAACATTGTTTTTTCTATCTTATCAGGTAGATCTTTTAAAACCTCTTTCTTAACTCTTCTCAATATAAATGGATATATTTTTTTCTTTAACTCCTCTATTGCTTCAGGATCATTTTCCTTTTGAATAGGTACAGCATAGTAAGTGTTAAACTCCTCTGCTGTTCCAAACATAGCAGGATTTAAGAATCTAAATAGTGAGTATAACTCTCCTAAATTATTCTCAATCGGAGTTCCACTTAAAGCTATTCTATTTTTTGAATTAAGAAGCATTATAGCCTTTGTTGTCTGTGCATTAATATTCTTAATATTTTGTGACTCATCAAGAATTATTGTATCAAATTGCATCTCTCTCAATGTTTCTATATCATTTCTTATTGTTCCATAAGTTGTAAGTATTACACTATTTTTCTTGATTATATCTGTATTTCTAAAGTTTCCATAATAGATACCAACTTTTAACTTAGGACTGAATTTTTTTATCTCTCCCTCCCAGTTATATATCAAGCTTTTTGGCATTATTACTAAACTTTTCTTCCCTTTAACCTCATGTAATCTTGTTAGCACTGCTATGGCTTGAAGAGTTTTTCCAAGTCCCATATCATCAGCTAGACAACCACCTAAATTATTATCCATTAAATAAGCTAACCACTTATACCCATACTCTTGGTATTCTCTCAATTTTGCCTTTACCTTAGGAGCTTCTATATCATAATCTTTTACACTATTAATTCCCTTAAAGAAGCTTCTACTTTTATTCATCTCTTGAGTAAATATCTTATCCTCAATAAGCTCTTCTATCACAGGAAGATCGAAGAATGAAAGTTTAACTTTTTTCTTATCATCGCTATCTTTAAATAATCTCTCCAGTTTCTCAATATATTTTCTATTAATAAGAGCACTTGTTCCATCACTTAAAACTATATATGAATCTTTTTTATATGATGATAACACATCTAAAATAGAGAATTTTTCTCCCTCTATCTCAAGTTCTACCTCTCCCTCTAAGAAATCTATTGAGTGGCTAAAGTTTCCAATAACCTTTGGTTTTACAGCTTTTATATTATATTTTCTCAACTTATCAGTTCCAACAACCTTATACTTTGAAGCAAGTTGAAGCAACTCTTTAGTTATAAATTCCTTAGCTAATTTCTCTTGTAAAATTATTAAGTTATCATCATCTAGATAAAATCCTGACTTCATCTTTATATTTTTTTGAAGCTTTGCTAAAATTTTTACAATCTCTTCCACAGCTTCTGGCAATTTTCTTAAATCAATCTCACTTATTGATATTTTCTTC